>Ga0102812_10002209_pt1 | contig 13171 bp, 13 predicted proteins | sample ColrivemetaGS713_FD_79334 | JGI IMG/M metagenome (GOLD analysis project Ga0102812, IMG submission 79334) | Estuarine microbial communities from the Columbia River estuary - Flood tide ETM metaG S.713 | ecosystem: Environmental > Aquatic > Marine > Intertidal zone > Estuary | place: USA... | reverse complement strand
TATTTGACATTAAACCATTTTACATTTGATATCTGACATTAATCTATTTTACCTTTCACATTAAACCTTTGACATTAAACCTTAAACCCTAAACCTTGAACCTTTGTAACACCGAAATAGAACTTAAAAAACGTTGGGCAATACCCTATAATTGGGGTAGGAAACAATACGACTCGTGGGATAAGGAGACAAATTTTATATATACGATTGATACTTTTGAAGGGATTGAAAAGGAGATAGCCACGCGATTTAAAGAAGCAAACCAGCGGAAGCAATTGGAAAACTATGCTTGGAACCGATGGTATAATTTTCAATCGGCTAAAGCCATAGAGCATATTTTTACATCACATCCAAAAGTGCGAAAAGTGTGGAATGGCCGAGATAGAGAAAAGGATTTTTTTATTGACGACATTCCCTTCGATCATAAAACAAGTATCTTTCCATCTAATTATGGCAACGATTTCGAATTTGCAAAACAACATCCCAAGGACTTGGCAAAATGGTTATACATAAACCAAAGCGAGCAACAGCGTTTTCACATAAAAAACCGCTTGTTTGTGGTACTTCATAATGCCACAGGGGAACATTGGAAACTAAAAGCCGAACTTAGTTGGCTAGAACAATTAATTACCAATTATTTAGATTCATTTTCTAAAGATAACCTCATTACGCTAACCCACAAAAATGGGAGTTTACTTACCGATATACTTCTATTCTCGAAGGATAATTCTTGATTCAGGATTCTGAATTCAGAATCCTGAATCCAAAATCAAGAATCCTGAATCAATTATACAAGAAACCATTTGGTAATTTGCAAGAAAATACGACTTTTGCAGCCCTGTTAGAGTTGGGAGACCTAACAGCGTTTTAAATAAAACAGAAAAATGGTAAAAATTAGATTACAAAGACATGGTAGAAAAAGGAAGCCTTTTTACTACATTGTGGCGGCGGATGTGCGTGCTCCTAGGGATGGTCGATACATTGAGAGAATTGGTTCGTATAATCCGAACACCAATCCTGCAACTATTGATCTTAACCTAGACGATGCGGTTCGTTGGTTAGGAAACGGTGCTGTACCAACAGACACTTGCAGAGCAATTTTATCTTACAAAGGTGCAATTCACAAACATCACTTAAACAAAGGGGTGCTTAAAGGTGCATTTACACAAGAACAAGCAGAAGAAAAATTTGCTTTTTGGATGGAAGAAAAAGCGGGTAGAATTCAAGACAAAAAAGATGGTTTAAGTCAGGCACAAGCTGATGCTCACGCAGAAGCTCACAAACGTGAGGAAGACAAACGTAAAGCTATGGAAAAAGCTATTATGGAGAAAAACTCACCGATGGCTGAAGAAGTTGCTGAAGTTGCAGCTGAAGAATCATCAGAAGAAGCACCAGTGGCAGAAGCTGAAGCACCTGCTGCAGACGCTACTCCAGAAGAGAACGCTTAAGAATTATGATATCCAAGGATAGCTTGGTAAATGTGGGCTACATTAGCCGCACACATAGTTTTAAAGGAGAAATTCAATTTACAATTAATAAAAAAATCGTCCCGCTTAAACGGGGCGATTTTGTTTTTATAAAGCTTGAAGGCCAGTTTATACCGTATAAATTGGAGGCTGTAAAAGGCAAACCGGAAGAACCCATTGTTGCTCTACAATTTCTTATTGACTATGACGATGCTCGTGAACTTATTGGCAAAGAATTATATGCCGATGTGGAAACACAACCCGAAGAATCTGAATTAAGCTTAATTGGTTATGAACTAGTTGATAAACACCTTGGAATTATTGGCAAAGTGCGAGATGTTATGGAATTGCCCCAACAAACAATGCTTGTGGTAAACTACAATGAAAAAGAATGCTTTGTTCCTTTGGTTGATGCATTTGTAGATTACATAGCTACAGACACAAAAGAAATTTGGGTAACATTGCCCCAAGGCTTATTAGAAATATAATGCACCGTATAGATATAATATCTGTTCAACCACAGTTAATGGAAAGCCCATTAAATCACAGTATTGTGCAACGTGCTAAAGACAAAGGCATTGTAGAAATTGTATTGCATAATCTAAAAGATTATGGCTTAGGTAAATACCGTCAGGTAGACGATACAGTTTATGGTGGAGGGGCAGGAATGGTGATTCGCTGCGAACCCGTTTTTGACTGTATAAATAAGCTGAAAGCGGAGCGAGATTACGACGAAGTTATTTATATGTGTCCTGATGGTGAGGTGTATAACCAAAAAATAGCCAATGCACTTTCGCTCAAACAAAACTTAATCATACTCTGTGGCCATTACAAGGGCATTGATCAACGGATTAGAGATCAGATCATTACCAAAGAAATATCTATCGGTGATTATGTGCTAAGCGGCGGAGAGCTTGCGGCAGTTGTGGTTGCAGACTCCATTTGCAGACTGATTCCCGGAGTAATTTCCGATGAAGAATCAGCACTTACAGACTCTTTTCAAGATGATTTGCTTGCTCCACCTGTTTACACACGCCCGGCAGAATACAACGGCTGGAAAGTACCCGACGTTTTACAAAGCGGCCATTTCGCTAAAATAGAAGAATGGCGACAAGAACAAGCTCTTAAAATTACCCAAGAACGAAGACCCGATTTGTTGGGGGAGGAGTAGGGTTTAAGGTTTAATTCGCCGCGGCGAAAAGGTTTAATGTAAAATGTCGAATGGTTGAATGTTGAATTTGGTTAGTCTATATCTACGGACAAAAGTGACTTATATCTTCTATCAAAAATTTTAAATCTCGAAGTCTATGGTCTAACTTCTAATATCTAACGTCTCAGTTAAGTCCTGAGTCAACCAGTCGTACGTCAATCAAAAAAGTCCTAAATCATACATCTTAAATCATATATCAGTACCTCTCACTCACATTAAGCTCCATAGCTTCGCTAAACAAAGCATCTCTATCAATTGGTACTACGCCAACTTGCTCGCAAACTATACCGCCGGCAAGGTTGCTAAGTTCGGCAGTAAGTTCTTCGGAAACACCACAAGCAACGCAAAGTGCGGCCACGCTAAGCACAGAATCTCCCGCTCCGCTTACGTCTACTATTTTTCTTGGGTGGGCTGGTAAATGCACTTTTCCCTCTTCGCTTAGAATCATAACACCATCTTCCGATAGGGTAGTCATAAGTGTTTTGACATTCAGCTTTTTACGCACGTTTTCGCCCAATTGCATCAATTCAGTTAAACTTAAATTAGAACCAATGTTTTCAGCTTGCAAAAGCTCTTTTTTATTTGGTTTAAATAGGGTAACACCTTGGTATTCAAAGAAATTATTAAATTTCGGATCTACCACAATTGGTACATTTTTAGCAATACACAATTCAGAAACTAATTTTATTAGTCGGGGTGTTAAAAGCCCTTTGTTATAATCCTGAAAGATGAGTACGTCCACATTGGCAATCAAACCCGTTACTACATCAAAAATTAAGTCTTCTAAAGTAGCGTCTATGTCGTTAGTTGATTCTTCATCTATTCGCAATAATTGATGACCATTGCCAATTATACGCGTTTTTACCGTGGTTCCTCGCGAATAATCATTCAGCAGGGCATCGGCACTTAACTTATTTTCTAGGAGTAATTCTTTGAGTAATGCACCGTCTTTATCGTTTCCTTTTATACTGCAAATTATAGGTTCTGCACCAAGGGCTTTCAGGTTAAGAGCCACATTGGCTGCACCGCCTAATCTGCGTTCTTTCGATTTTAAATTTACAATAGGTACCGGTGCTTCTGGGCTTATTCTGCTTACAGAACCATAGAAATAAGCATCTACCATGGTATCGCCCAAAACCAATACTTTTTTCTGTTTAAACTCGTCGAATAATCTGCTTATGTTCATTAGGTTAATACTTTTTTGATTCGTGAAACCGCTTCCCTTAGCTCTGCTTCGCTGTTGGCATAGCTTATACGAACGTGATCGTCCATCCCGAAAGCGATGCCAGGTACAATACTAACAAGAGCTGTATCTAAAATATATTCGCAAAATTCCATACTATTCGTAATGGTTTTGCCACCCAACATTTTTCCATAAAACGAAGAAACCCGTGGGAATAAATAAAATGCTCCTTTAGGTACATCTATCTCTAAACCAGGTATTTCACCCAATAATTCAACCATTAAATCCCTGCGTTTTTTAAAGGTTGCAACCATCTCTTCGGTTGGTTTCATATCGCCATTTATGGCTTCTATCGCCGCCCATTGGGCAATGCTGTTCGCCCCAGAGGTAAATTGGCCTTGCAATTTATCACAAGCAGCTACAATTGCAGCCGGTGCGGCTATGTAGCCAATTCTCCAGCCCGTCATAGCAAAGCCTTTTGCCACTCCATTTACTATAACCAATTGGTCTCTTATTTCTTGAAATTGCGAAATGCTAATGTGCTCACCATCAAAATTGATGTGTTCGTAAATCTCATCCGAAATAACGATAATTTGGGGATTTTGCTTAACGATGTCCGCTATTTGCTTAAGCTGATTTTGACTAAGTACGCTTCCTGCAGGATTGCTCGGTGAACTAAAAATTATAATCTTAGTTCTTGGTGTAATACTAGCCTTAAGTGCCTCAATATCAATAGCAAAACCTTCTTCGAACTTAGCAGGCACAAAAACGCATTTTCCCCCTGCATATTTTACCATTTCCGAATAACTTACCCAATACGGAAGAGGAATAATTACCTCATCACCGTGTTGTACCAAACTTACCATTACATTCATAATGGAGTGCTTAGCACCAGTAGAAACCATAACTTCGTTTACGCCATAATCTAAATTATAATCCCGTTTAAATTTATCGGAAATAGCTTTTCTTAGTTCTGGAATACCAGCCACAGGAGGGTATTTGGTTTTACCTTGCCTTATGGCATTTATTGCAGCTTCTTTTATGTGTTCGGGGGTGTCAAAGTCGGGCTCGCCCAAACTTAAACTTATTATATCTTTCCCTTCGGCTTTTAATTCGCGAGACTTTTTGGCCATTGCCAAGGTCAATGACTCTTCTACACGGTTAATTCTGTCCGTAAATTTCATTTTAAAGAGCGAAGGTATTAATTTTAGTTTAGGAGTATAAAAGACTACTCAATTATTCCCAAAAAATATTGATTTAGATTCTTTATACACCCCAAAGCAGACTAAATAAAAAGACCTCTCTCTTGAACTATGTCAAGAAGAGAGGCCTTAATTCTATTTTTAAATGTTGTTGCCTCTAATTTGTTTCGGCAACTTCTGTGTTATTATAGTTGTTTACCAATTTTTGCTGTATCTCTGGAGAAACAGGAGCATAATTGCTATAGCTCATATCATATCTCGCTTTTCCTTGAGTTAATCCTCTAAGCACGGATGAATATTGGTGCATTTGAGATAATGGTACTTTGGCTGTTATTTTTTGGAAATGGCCATCGGTGTCAATTCCTTCTACCATACCCATACGTGTTTGCAAATCGCCCATTACAGCACCTACTTGGTCGTCTTCGCAAAGTACTTCTACTTTGTATATTGGCTCAAGTAGTTGTGGTTTAGCATTTAAAAAGGCTTCTTTAAATGCGTGAGCACCAGCTATTTTAAAAGAGATATCATTGCTATCTACTGGGTGCATTTTACCATCAAATACACATACACGAATATCGCGAACGTAGCATCCTGTTAATGGTCCGTTTGTCATAAGTTCCATTATACCTTTTTGAATAGAAGGTAAAAATCGAGCATCAATTGTTCCACCCACTATGCAATTGTAAAAGGCAAATTTACCACCCCAATCTAAGTCTATTACATCTCTGCCTCGCACATTTAAACCAGCAGGATCAGGCATGTTTTCTACCCAAGGCTCTATTTTTAAAGAAACTTCGCCAAACTGACCAGAACCGCCACTTTGTTTTTTGTGTTTGTAACTTGCTTCAGCATAGCCTTTTATAGTTTCTCTGTAAGGTATTTTTGGCTCGCTAAATACTACATCTAGTTGATGTATATTTTTAAGTTTCCATTGAATCATTTTTAGGTGTAACTCGCCTTGGCAATGAAGCAACGTTTGTTTCAACTCTTGATTAGACTCAAATTTTATAGTTGCATCTTCTTCTTGCAAGGTATGCAGAGCTTGCGATAGCTTTTCTTCTTGTCCTTTTTCGGTAAGAGCTATTGCCATAGTCATGTTATGATCTGGGAATTCAATTGGAACAAGTTCGATATTTTTACCTGGAGCATGTAACGTGTTATTTACGTGGGTAGATTTCATTTTAATTGTAGCCCCAATGTCTCCAGCCACAAGTTCTTTTACAGGAATTTTGTTATGTCCTTCCAGCACAAGCAATTGATTTATTTTCTCGTTTGTATGGGTGTTTTCATTTACCAATTCCATTCCTTCTTTAATAGTGCCACTGTACACTTTAAATAAGCTAAGCTCACCAATGTGCGGTTCTATAATAGTTTTGAAAACAAATAGGCATGGAGGTCCTTGTGCATCACATTTCAATTCGTTGCCACTTACCGTTTTTTGCGGAGGCATTTCCCAAGCCGATGGGCAAACATTATCTATAAAGCCCATAATTCTACCGCTCCCCATATTATTGGTGGCCGAAGTACAGAAAATAGGGAAAATGTCGTGCAGAATTAATGAGTGATGTAAACCTTCTCTCATTTCATCTTCATCCAATTCGCCTTTTTCGAAGTATTTTTCCATCAAACCTTCGTCGTTTGCGGCAATAGTTTCTACTAGTTCTTTGTGTAGTTGTATAGCTTTTGCAAGTTCAGATTCTGGGATTGGATGTTTTTCGGGTTTTCCTCCTTCTTTGTCAAAGCGGTAAACCACCATATTAAGCACATCTACTATTTGGTTAAACTCTAAACCTTGATTTAGTGGATATTGAGCAACGACAGCATTCGCCCCAAAGTGGCTTTTTGCTTCTACTACAGTTTTATCGAAATCAGCATTTTCTTTGTCTAACTGATTAACTACAAGTAAAGTAGGTGTTCTAAATTTTTCGGTGTATTCCCAAATAATATCAGCTCCTACTTCTACACCCATAGTGGCATTTAGTAGTAAAACTCCAGTATCTGCAACTCGCAAAGCACTAATTACTTCGCCAGTAAAGTCGTCGAAACCTGGTGTGTCTATAATATTAATTTTATAACCTTTCCAAGGAACGTGCATTACCGATGAAAATACGGTGCTGCCTCGTTCTTGTTCTAGCGGATGGTAGTCGCCTACCGTGTTTCCTTTTGAAATTGAGCCACGTCTGTTGGTAACACCAGCCTCAAAAAGCATACACTCGGCCAGTGTGGTTTTACCGCTGCCAGCGTGGCCTAACAGGCATACGTTTTTTACGTGATTTGAATCATATCTTTCCATAACAAATAATTTATTTTGTTGATTTTCTTTTACTTAAGAAAAGGAAAATGGGATTTAGAGGATGAGAATTAACTGTATTCTTCAATCATTTCTCTAAATTCTTTTTCCAATTCGGTTATAATGTTTGTTTCTATGTTAATTTTTTCTCCTAATTCGCGATGAGCTGCCGGTGAATAATGACCTTCAGGTTTTTCTAAATCCACTTTGTGGCGTTTAATTTGATGTTTTAAATCGTGAATATTTACCAGTTGAATGTGGAATTGGTTATGGAAATGATCGATTTGTTTTTTTACCGTTGTGTTAGAGTTTCCTGGGCTAAAGTAGTAAAGTTCGTTTTTTAGATTGTTTAATTTTTCGCGATATGAAACTAAATTTTCATACCACTCATTACTTTCTGCTAGTCTGTTGTTGTTTTGTGCTTCTGATACCATGATGTTTATATTTTATTTGGTTATATAAATTAAATTAGCTCGCTCAATTCAGCTAAACTGTTAAGCTATTGTTCTATTTTTTAGTAACAGACAAAGGTTATTAGAATCTATTCAATTTTAAGTAAAGTGGCGTATGATATTGGTCAGACATTTAGGTGATTCACTTTTATAAACACAATTTGCACATTTCATTTGAACTTGGATTGCTTTAAAATTTAAATCATTTCAAGATTCTTGCCTCAAAAATTGGTAGGTTCGTGTTATTAAATGAACAAGGAAAGAATTTTGCAAATTGGCATGGCTCTTTGTGCTGCATCCGCCATCTATTTTAATTTGTTCGATATTGCAGATGAGGTGCCTAGTTTAGGGTTTATAATTTTTAAGCCACTAACTACAATATTGGTGTTGTTTTTGGCTACGTTTGGAAACCTAAGAACAAACTATGGCAAACGAGTTTTTATAGGTTTACTATTTTGTTTGCTTGGCGATGTACTGCTTGTTCCCGAACACCTTTTTGTTTTTGGTTTAGCATCTTTTCTTATCGCCCATCTCTTTTTTCTGGCTGCCTTTTACAGCGAGGGTGGGTTTAAAGCTAAGTTTACTCCATTAGTGGTTTTAGTGCCAATTGGGGTAATTTATTATGCTATTCTTTTCAAGCATTTAGATGATTTGGTTTTGCCTGTATTAGTGTATTTTGTTGCAATACTTATAATGTGTTGGCAAGGCATAAACCTGTATTTAGTTAAAAAGTCAAATGCCAATTATTTGGTAGCGGTGGCCGTTTGTTTATTTCTGTTTTCAGATGCCAATTTGGCTTTAGATAAATTCATTATTGGTGTTGAGTTATCTAAAATTACAGTTTTGGCTAGTTATTGGTTGGCCATATCGCTTTTAGCCAAAAGCACTAAGCGTTAGGCTTTATCTTCTAATCTACCATCGGAGTGCAAAGCAAATCGACCTTTATCTTTGGCGTGTACATTGTCGTATTTTGGCCAAGGCCATCCACCAAATTGAGTCCTCTGAAAATCGTTATAAGCCTGTTGTACTTCTTCTATCGTATTCATTACAAACGGACCATGTTGCACTACGGGTTCCGCAATAGGTTTACCTTGTAGTACGAGTATTTTGCATTCTTTCTTTCCTGCCGTTATCAAAATATCATTATCAGCAGCCACATCTGCCGAATGGTAATACATCAAATTTTGATCGTTTAACTGGATAATATCGCCAGAATAGAAATAAACAGTTCGATTGATTCCTTTGCTCGCCTTTGGCAATTGCCAAGTTGCTCCCGCATCCATTTTTATATTCCAAACAGCCACCTCGTTAGCTGTATTTGCTGCCCAAGAGTTAGGCGGTGGAGTAGGAGCTAGGTTTTTTTCTATTTTCCCAGCAATAACTTCTATTTCAGTGGTTTTTTGTTGATCGTCTTTCACCACCATTTTTGGGATTGTTTCTCCCCACAGCATTTTAAAATGGGGTTCTACAAACTTGTTTGCCTTTGGTAAGTTTAGCCATATTTGAAAAAGTTCCATTGGGTTGTCTTTGTCTTCATTTATCAATGGAAACATTTCTGCGTGTTGAACGCCTTTGCCAGAGGTCATCCACTGCACATCACCATCTCCATATCGGCCTGCAGCACCCATACTGTCAGAATGGTCAACTAAGCCCTTTCTAACCACTGTAATTGTCTCAAAACCTCGATGTGGATGCCCAGGAAAACCGGGCACTGTTTTGCCGTGGTACATTCTCCAACCGTCTTTTATATGAAAATCGTTTCCAAGGTTTCTTCCTTGCAGAGAAACGTTTGGTCCTAAGCTGGTATTCCCGGCCGGAAAGGCATCTTCGTGGTGCACACAAAAAAGAAATGGATCTTGTGTTTCCCACTGAAAACCAAGTGGTTTTGTTTTAAGTATTGGGTTTGGCAGTTCTTCGTCATCTTTAGAAATAGAAGCAACTGATTTACTTATAAATACACCACCGATAGTGGTTAAAAAAGCATTTTTTATAAACTGACGTCGCTTGTTTTCCTTTTTCATATCGTTTTAATAGCTCAATAATAACAAATTAAGGTGTTTTTTGATTGACATAAATAGAAAATGACTAAACACAAAAAGGAAAGCAACCAAACACTAAATGTTCGATTGCTTTCTAATTCATAACTCAAAGTAAAGGCTTATTGATATTCCACAATAAAATCCCACATTGTTTCTACCTCTGGAGGGCAGTAAAATTCCATATCGTCAATACCACAATCGTATTTACGATTTCCGTTTTTATCTACTAATGTTGTGGTGCAAGGTTCTTCTACGCCGGCACCTAATCGCCAAGTAACCACAGCTGTTTTACCGTCAGCTATAGTAAACCCGGTAAGTTTTTCGTTGGGAACTTCTAACACATATTTACCATCTACCAACTTATGATTTCCATCTAAGCTAAAATAATTGTAAGGCACCCAAGTACTTGTGTCACTTGCATCGCAAGGGGCGGAATAGGAGCCCATAGTTTCTAGTAATTCGTAGGTAGTTGTAGAATCTGCTGCCAAAACTGCGTAACGATAAAAAACGTTTTTAAAGTTGATTTTTACGCTTTTATATTCTCCTGCGGGAATGGTAACTTCAGGAAATGTATAGTCTTCAAATAACTTCAAATTGTAGTTTGTATTGCTTGTAAGCCTTACCCAATCTTCAGGTTTGTCTGCTTCTCCTGCTACTACTTTGTTTTTAGAAACCCAAACATCGCCAATACAAACCTTAAAGCTTATAGTATAGGTTTCCGTTCGTTCGCCAGTTAAATCAGGGTTTTCTCTTTTTTGTTTAAAAAAGTTTTGTGCCACAGGATTACTCATTTTAAATACAAGTTTTCCTTCGTTTGTTGGTTCTACTTCCTCACTACAACCGAATTGGGTAAATGCGAACGCAGCTAGCAGGGCCATTGTTAAAATTGTTTTCATTTTTTTAATATTAAAATGCTGTAAATAAGTCAAGATTTGTTTTGCGACACATCATCTTTTTCCTTTTGGAGAAAAGCTCGGAATTTCCTCGCAACTAAATCTATAAGTTTTTTAAGATTCGAGATATGATACTTAGAAGTACATCGGATTAGGTCTTTTTGTACATCTCAAAACTAGTTTTAAATCGTTTAATTTACAAGAGTTTACAAACGAAAATTGGTAACTAGAGTTACGTCAAAAAAAATGGTGGCATGGTAATTTTGCATTTTTTTCTTAACTTTTTTTAATTGAGTAATAGCTCGATATCTGCACTTTAAATTGGAGGTATTTGCAACAAATGCTACGATATAGTGTTTTGAAAACAAAAATTACTTTTGTTTAAAATTTTGAAAGTTGTATCTACCAATATCTCGCAACCAAAAACTGTAAAATGGCGTGGTAAAAATGTGCAGACAGGTATTTTTAAATACCCAGTTCCGTCTGGAATTTATTTAGAAAGTGAAGATGTGATAGGAGATGATGTGGTAGACAGAAAATACCACGGAGGCATTGACAAAGCGTGTTATCTTTATTCTGCAGATATTTACGACGATTGGAAGGCGAAATTTCCTGATGCGGATTGGAGTTTGGGAATGTTTGGAGAGAACATAACCGTTCAAGGTTTGGACGAACGAGAGATTTATGTTGGCGATCAGTACGAGGTAGGGGAATGCTTGGTAGAAGTTTCTGAACCGCGAGAACCTTGTTTTAAACTCGGAATTAGTTTTGGAACACAAAAAGTGTTAAAACCCTTTATAGCTTCCCACAGTTGTGGCGTTTATGTTCGCGTATTAGCTAAAGGATTAGTGAAATCTGGAGATGAAGTTAAGCTGGTGAAAAGAGTGCAAGATAAGTTTTCAATCGCGAGAATTTATTGGCTGATGTATAATGCGACTGTTGAGCATATTAATGAGGTTGAGCGGGCTTTTAAACTAGATACTCTCGCAATTTCTGCAAAGGATTGCTTGCGAAAGCGATTAGCTGCCATTGCTTAATTTATTTTTTCACATACTGCCTTTGCCACTTAACAATCAATGGCGTTAGAATTACGGTAGGCAACAACCAAAATACAAAGCCTGGAATACCTTGTGGGGACAAACCCATATTATTGACAATAAAAGCTGTAAACGCTGCGATGTAACCGCCTGTCATTCGGCTAATATGGGTGCGAAGCCAATACATTTTTTCTTTTTTTAGTCCGCGGTAATAATGAAAATCTTGCCAAACCCCTGATAAACCAATGGTGCCAAAAGTGATTAAAACCCAACCGAAATATTTTGAAACGATCAAAATATTTACTCCGTAAATAAGAAAAACAATACCGCTCAATAGCATAAAAGTGCTTAAAGTCCAATCTAGCCAAGTGGGTTTAACCTCATCATCTTTGATCTTTAGTTTAATAAACCGAGCTCCTGTGCCGATTAGGTAAATGGTAAAAATACCTACCACAAATAGAAAAATATTGCCCTTAAGTGCAGCAAACCCCAGAGCTAATAAAGCCGCTCCAAGCATGGTAAACAAAAAGAACTTGCCCATCTTTTTATGTTTTTTATCTCCTTTTTTACTCAATAAAACGACGGTGCCACACAGTAGGCCGGATGCACCAAGTATAACGTGGATTAGGAGTAGGATTTTGTAGATTGACATAGTTAGAGATTAAGATAGGTAACAACTTTGTAACTTACAACTTTGTAACCTTATGTTTTTAATTTGTTTTAGTTAGCTTCAATTTACGGATTAACCACATTTCAAAAACGGGGTCTAAAAGTTGTATTCTGTCTCCCCAACGCTCAACTATTTCGGCGTTTTGCAACGCATCTATGCTTCTTAATACAGTAGCACTGGAGCCTAAGTCGTATTTTGATACGGTTTTGGCTGAGGTGATGCCTTTTTCGCCATTTTCAATAAGTGCAATAAGTGTTTTACGTTGTTTGTGGGTTAAGGGTTCAAATAGGTGGATAAATCTCCATTCATTGCTTTGTATTAAGGTTGTTATTGTTTCATTTATGTGTTCATCAGTTACTTCACTATCGGTTTTTTCCCAAAGTGAAAATGCAAATTGCTGCACATAATACGGGTGATTTTGCATCAGTTGTGCTATATGCTTAGCTTGTGGCTTGCTAATGCTTTTTTCAGTTCGTTTATAGGCAGCAGTTATAAACTTAACCCATTCATTTTCAGCTATCTTTTCCAAATACATTACATCCCCAAACTTATAAAACGGTTTTTCTTTTTTCTCGAAGAGTTCGTGCATCAGATGTCGTTTGCTGCCATACAATGTATAGCTAACACGGTCGTGTTTTTGCCAAGTAGCTCTAAGTTTTTTTTGGAAAGGGATAGATTTGGTAAAGCTATCGATATTCTGAAACTCATCAATGGCCACTACAATGCGTA
>Ga0102812_10002207_pt1 | contig 13180 bp, 12 predicted proteins | sample ColrivemetaGS713_FD_79334 | JGI IMG/M metagenome (GOLD analysis project Ga0102812, IMG submission 79334) | Estuarine microbial communities from the Columbia River estuary - Flood tide ETM metaG S.713 | ecosystem: Environmental > Aquatic > Marine > Intertidal zone > Estuary | place: USA... | reverse complement strand
TTATCTGTTTTTATGCGGCACGTAGTATCTCTCTTTATTCATTACGAAAATCTCTTGCCCGTGAAGAACAACAACAGCTGTACCGTAAAGCGAATTTTGATGCGCTGACTGGACTACCTAATATCAACTTGCTGCTAGATCGTGCCGAACAGGCGTTACGTATGGCAGATCGCTCTGAGGGTAAGGTCGGTATCTGTTATCTGGATATCAATAAATTCAAACAGATTAACGATAGCAAGGGGCACCAGGTGGGTGACCGCGCACTGATTGAAATTGCCGCCAGATTAAAACGGGCATTGCGCTCTGAGGATACCGCCGCTCGCATTCATGGTGACGAGTTTGTTATCTTGTTGCCTGAGCTAGAGAATATTCAAGCGTTGAGACAAGTATCGGCTAAAATTTTGGCCATTTTTGACCAGCCCTTCGCTATCTCAGAACCGGTATTACGGATTGGTGGTAGTGTCGGGATTGCGATGTATCCAGATGATGCAGACGATTTAGAGTCCCTGCTGCACATCAGTGATGAACGGATGTACGTTCATAAGCAAGATGCTAGCGACCCAACTGCTGATCTGTTTTCTGCAGACTCCGCTGAATGGGTGCTAACCACAGGCCCTGAAAGAGCTAGCTGAGTGTGTGCCTTACCTGCGCATATCATTCATTCGAATCTCATACCCATGCTGTTGATAGAGACGGTAATTCGCACGAGTTGCGTCCAAGATTTCTTGATTCTGAACCACCACTTCGATAATTCTTTCGAATTGCAACGCGATGTCAGCCACCTCTAATTCCAGATTAACGAAAACATCTCGATGGCTGGGCAGGCTGTCTCCGTAACCGATCTCGATAGAAGAGTTAAGTTGCTCGGCTACTAGGCTATGGGGCAGAAATGCATCGGCGCGAAACTCCCATAGGAGTTCGTCCAGTTGTCGGGCGCTGGTTTCGTTATCGGTGCGGATATAGATCTTGTGTCCCAGACGGGTCACCTTCTCTAAAACCTTGCAGAGAAAGTGCCGTCGGGCTTGCAGATCCTCAGCGGCTAAAACGTAAAAGTCGCTTCGAGGCATAACCTAGTCGTTACTGTCGTGGCAGTCACAGCCACCCTCTTTACAACAGCCATCAGCGTTATCGTCGGTGTCTGTTGCCAGGTCGATCAGGTATTGGGTTAGCAGCGGTACGCAGCGACCGGTAGCGCCTTTCTGCTTGCCACTGACCCAGGCTGTTCCTGCAATATCTAGGTGTGCCCAGGCAAACTTTTTGGCGAACCGCGATAGGAAGCAGGCGGCGGTAATGCTGCCAGCGGGGCGGCCGCCGATGTTGGCCATATCAGCGAAGTTGCTATCCAGCTGTTCCTGATAGTCATCCCATAATGGCAATGGCCAGGCGCGGTCGGTGCTGTAGTCGGAGGCTGCCAGCAATTTGCTGGCTAGGGCTTCGTTATTGCTTAGCAGGGCGCTGGTTTTGTGACCCAGTGCAATGATGCAGGCGCCGGTGAGTGTGGCGATATCGATCACACTGGCGGGCTCAAAACGCTCGGCGTAGGTCAGCGCATCGCAAAGTACCAGTCGGCCTTCAGCATCAGTATTCAGAATTTCAACAGTTTGGCCTGACATGGTCGTTACGATATCGCCGGGCTTGGTGGCAAAGCCGCTCGGCATATTTTCCGCAGCCGCGATGATAGCAACGATATTCAGATCCAGTCCCAGTTCGGCGGCTGCGGTCATGGTGCCTAGTACACTGGCAGCGCCGCACATGTCGTACTTCATCTCGTCCATCGCTTCGCCTGGCTTGAGGCTGATGCCACCTGAATCAAAGGTGATCCCTTTGCCCACCAGTACATGGGGTTTAACATCAGCATCAGCGCCCTGGTAATGAATGACGATCAGCTTGGCTTCCTGCTCGGAACCTGCAGCAACCGATAAGAGGGCGCCCATACCGAGTTCCTCCATCTGTGCTTCATCCAGAATATCGACCTCAATGCAGTCATATTCGTCGGCAAGTTCTTGTGCCTGTTCGGCGAGATAGGTCGGGGTACAGATATTACCGGGTAAATTACCCAGATCACGGGCGGTCGTAACCCCGTTGGCGATGGCTGAGGCGTCGAGGATGGCGATCTCACCGGTTTCAACATCATCGTCAGCGACGACGATCTGTATGGCATCGAATTCGACTTGATCGGAAGCCTTGCTCTTTAACTGGTCGAATTGATACAAGCCAGCTGCCAGCGTTTCAGCGAGAATGCGGCAGCGCCAGTAGCAATCTCTATCATTCACCACACCGTCGTCAAACGCTATGGCGAACTCGCTGACGCGTACCGCTTTGATCGCGGCCAGCGTGGCATTGACAATTTTTTTGAAATTGTTGTCGTTGCGATCTTCAGTTTTTCCCAGACCGACTAGCAGTACGCGCTTGGCCGCAATGCCGTTAAGTTGTTGTAACAACAAGGTGTCGCCGCTTTTTCCGCGAATGTCACCGGCAGCGATGACCGCTTTCAGGTAGCCGTTGCAGGCGCTGTCGATTTGCTGTGCTGCGGTTGATAATTCGCCACCCTCGCTGATGCCGACGACTACACAAGCACTGGATAATTGGTGTAATGAATCACTTGAAATCTGAAATTCCATAACTGCTCCACAAGACATCGTCTGGGCTTTAAGGGATAATGCCGCCGACTCTAACAGTCGCCGGATCGGTGTAAGAATGGCCGAGAGTTTACGATAATTTTACTTAGTTTGCAGAGCTGATCCGCGTGCTTTGCGTAATCTTCCCTTCACCCCATTGAGAGGATAGACCCTCGGTGATCATTTTTCGCTACCTCACCAAGGAAGTCCTGGTCAGTATGACTGCGGTCACCGGCGTGTTACTGCTCATTATCATGAGCGGTCGGTTTATCAAGTATCTGAGTAATGCGGCTGAAGGCAAAGTCTCCGCCGACATCCTGTTGTTGTTGATCAGCTATCGAATACCGGGCTTTTTGGAGTTGATTCTGCCGCTGGGTTTGTTTCTGGGTATTTTGCTCACCTACGGTCGGCTCTATCTTGAAAACGAGATCACCACCCTAAGCGCCTGTGGTATGAGTGATAATCGCTTGCAGTGGCTGACCCTCGGACCTGCAGCAATGGTTGCTGTTCTGGTAGCCTGTTTGAGTTTTTGGATCACCCCTTGGGGGGCTGGGCAGGTTAAAAATCTGCTCAACCAGCAAGAATCGATGACTGAATTTGATGTGTTGGTCGAAGGTCGGTTTCAGAAGTTGCCCAGCAAAGGTCGGGTCTCTTATGTGGGGGAGCTGACCAATAATCGTACCGAGTTGCGTGATATTTTTTTGTCGGAACAGGTGAAAACCCGCACGGGGGATCAGTTGGGTATTGTCGTTGCTGAATCCGGGCGCCAGTACATGGATCAGCAGACCCGCAGTCGGTTTTTGCTGCTGCAGAACGGCTACCGTTACGAAGGGGTGCCAGGTCAAGCCAATTTCCGGATGATCAGTTTTGAGGAGTACGGTGTTCGTTTACAGCAATCCCAGGTTCGTGAGCAGGTGACCGAGATAGAAGTATTACCGACTGCGGAGTTGTGGCGTAACCCTGGTCACGAATACCGCGCTCAGCTGCACTGGCGAGTGTCGCTACCGATTTTGTGCATTATGGTGGCACTACTGGCGGTTCCGCTGAGTAAAGTGAGTCCGCGACAGGGGCGTTACGCAAGGTTGCTGCCGTCGATTCTTATCTATCTGACCTACCTGACGCTGTTAACCAGTGCTCGCAGTGGCATGGATGAGGGCGAAACCGGAGCGGTGTTGCGGTTCTGGTCAGTCCACCTGTTGTTCGCTTTTATTGCCTTTAATCTGCATTACACCGGCAGGTATTGGCACCGTTTGCGGAGCGTGGTCTGGTTGTGGTTGCCCATTCCAGGAAGGAGCGTTAAATGAAACTGCTGGACCGTTACATAGGCCAGACGGTGTTGTTCTCCTGTTTGATCGTGTTGTTGGCGATTATCGGTCTGGATGTGCTGTTTGCGTTTATTGACGAGCTTAAGGACCTCAGTGACCGCTATACGCTGGGTATTGCGGTGCGTTATGTATTGCTCTCTATTCCCGGCAGCGTCTATGAGTTTATACCGTTATCTTGTTTGGTGGGTTGCTTGATTGGATTAGGACTGTTGGCCAGTAGTTCGGAATTGACGGTGATGCGCGCCGCCGGGGTCAGTAAGTTTCGTATCGTTTTGTCAGTGAGTCGTCCGGTCATTTTACTGGTGGTGTTGGCGGGGTTGATCGGTGAGTTTGTGGTGCCGGTGACCGGCCAACAGGCCACGGTGGAGCGCGCCAAGGCGCATGGCGGGGGGCGGGCCGTGGGCACCCAATACGGTGTTTGGCATCGTGAAGGCGATTGGATGATGCATTTTAATGCCATTGAGCGAGATGGCACGGTGCATGGTTTAACGCTGTATGAATTCAATGCAGATCGACAGTTGATCGCCTCGAGCTTTGCCCAGAAAGCCCTGTACCAGAACGGTCACTGGCAGTTGCAACAGCTGCGAACCACCCATTTTGAAGGCGACCGTAACCGGGTCGAGATACGGGACACTGAGCGCTGGGATTCTGAGTTGAAACCGGAGTTGCTAGAACTGCTGTCCATGGAACCGAGCGATATGTCGATCGAAGGGCTGTATCGTTTCAATCAATATATGAATAGCCAGCACCTGAAAGCGGCCACCCACGAGCTGGAGTTCTGGAGCAAACTGTTGCAGCCCTTAGCGATCTTCTCGCTGGTGTTGATTGCCGTGTCGTTTGTGTTTGGCTCGTTGCGATCCGTTACCATGGGGCAGCGGGTGTTGGTAGGGATTTTGGTAGGCTTGGTGTTTAAATTCAGCCAAGATCTGCTTGGACCGGCCAGTACTGTGTACGGTTTTTCACCGTTGGTCGCTATCTTGTCGCCCATTATTCTCTGTGTCCTCGCCGGAGGCTGGATGCTGCGGCGGGGCAGTTGATTCCTGCCATCAAGGACTATGGGTGAACATAGGCGCGATACAGAAACTTCAGCCTAAGAGTAGGTGATAGATGACAGTCACAAAGCAGCAGATGATCGATTTTTTGCGAGCTGAGTTTCCCCAAAGCCAGTGTCTGGTCGAGGCGGTAGGCAATCGTTCAGCGACGATTCGTCATCGCATTGGCCAAGCAGAGCTGCGACCCGGTGGCACAGTCTCAGGTCCGGTGATGATGACCGTGGCAGATGTTGCTTTGTATGTCGCCATTCTCGGTGAAATCGGGTTGGTGGCGCTGACGGTGACAACGAACCTCAGTATCAACTTTCTTAGAAAGCCGGCCGCTGACAGGGATATTATCGGCGTCTGCACCCTGATCAAGCTAGGACGGACTTTAGCGGTTGGGGAAGTCACGATTTATTCGGACGGCATTGAGGATCCTGTTGCCCATGCGGTAGGCACCTACTCTATTCCTCCCGCTAGCAAAGACTAAAAGACGCTATTGTCGGTCCTATTTCTTGCGTGGTGGTAACTGTACCACGCAGGACTCGGAATAACGGTCATGCCAGGTCTGCTGCTTTTTATCAAACAGCATCCACCAGAAACCGGCGCCCAGGCATAACAGCGATACCAGTGCGCAAAAAAAACGCAGTAGTGCCTGCATACCGCTGATAAGGTGGCCATCCGGGGTCTGTAGGCGTATTCGCCAGGCCACCATGCCTACCGTCTGTCCCTTTCTCGTCCAGAACAGGGCAAAGAATAGAAAAGTCACCAGAAACAGGGCGCTTTGTAATACCGGCCCTTTGACCGCTTCACCCGCGTTGATGCCCACACTGATGGCACCGACAATCATCCACAGCGCTACCACCAATAAACTGTCGTAGAGCATTGCGGCTAATCGCTTAGCGAGCGAGGCAGGAGGAAGGCTGTCCGGAGTGCTGGGCTGGGTCATGATTACTCAGTGGTTGATCATAGCTGCAGAAGATGCGAATTCTAGCGTTATTTGGTCGTGGCTGCAGCAGTCGTTGTAAATCAGAGGGACGAGATTGAGTGGGGTTGTTAGAGATAGACCGGCTGGACGATCTCCTGAGTGAGGATCATCCAGCCTGTTGAGGGCTTATCAGCCCCGAGCGCGCGCGACCTTGGAGCGTGTTTCTCGTCCCAGTTGGGTCATGATGTAGTTACCGGTATCGATCAGTTTATCCAGATCTATTCCGGTGTCGATCCCCATGCCGTGTAGCATGTAGATCACATCTTCAGTGGCCACATTGCCCGATGCGCCTTTGGCATAACGACAGCCACCGAGTCCTGCCACCGACGAGTCGATCACCGCCAGCCCCTCTTCAAGTACCGCCAGCAGGTTGGATAGCGCCTGACCGTAGGTGTCGTGGAAGTGAGCGGCAAGGTGGGTCATCGGAATGTCGCGGGACACCGCCTCCAGCATCTGTTTGGCCTTGAGTGGCGTGCCGGTGCCGATGGTATCGCCGAGTGATATCTCATAGCAGCCCATCTGATACAGGGTGTTGGCCACTTCGGCTACCTTGGCAGGAGCGATGTCACCCTCGTAGGGACAGCCCAATACCGTCGAGACATAGCCGCGTACCCTGATGTTTTCGGCCTGAGCGCGCTGCATCACCGCCTCAAAACGTTGCAGACTCTCGGCCACCGAGCAGTTGATGTTTTTCTGCGAGAAGCTTTCAGAGGCCGCACCAAATACCGCCACCTCTTTAACTCCTGCCTCGATGGCACTCTCCAAGCCCTTAAGGTTAGGCGTCAGCGCGGCATAGGTGATACCAGGTTGTGGATCGATGCCGGTCATCACCGCAAGGGCATCGCCCATCTGCGGTACCCATTTAGGGGAGACGAAGCTGGCCGCTTCGATATAGCGGACACCTGCCTGCTCCAGACGCCGGATCAGCTCCAGTTTGACGGCGGTGGCTACCACATCACCCGGTTCATTTTGGAGCCCATCGCGGGCACCGACCTCAACAATGCGTACCTGTTTAGGCAGTAAGGCAGAGATCGCCATTATTCGCTCTCCTGTGCGGAGGCTAGGGGCTCCAGTGCCAGCAGTTCGACACCATCTCCGACCTGATCGCCGGGCTGGAAAAACACTTCGCTGACGGTACCGGCAAAAGGTGCACGGATGGTCTGCTCCATCTTCATGGCTTCGATGACGATCAGACCTTCACCGGCTTCGACCTGACTACCGGCAGATTTGAGAACGGCCACCACGGTGCCGGTCATCGGTGCTTTTAACGAGCCTTGCTGGCCGGTGTCGGCGGAATCGTGAATTTCGATCTGCCGTTGACACTCAAACTGCAGGCTGTCATGGAACAGGGTGATCGCTTCATCCTGTTGGAATACTGCCACGGCAAACTGATGGCCATTGAGGGTGGCGTTGAGGCGGTCGTTATTCAGCGTGCCTTTGACCTGGAACTCGACTTCACCGACCTTAACCAGGTAGTCGCTATCACGCTCGAGCACACTGACCTGATAGGTGGTGTCCGCGTGAATCAACGCATAGGGGAATGCGTAGTTACTGTTCAGACGCCAGCTGTTAAGGCGGTTAAAGGGCGAGCTGGGATCAGCAGGGTTAGCGGCTTGTGTCTTGCGTGCCAGGGTCAGGTAGCAAGCGCTCAGCGCAATGTAGCGGGTGACATCAAACTCGGATTTGTTAAAGAGCTGGTCCTGATGGCGCTCGATAAAACCGGTGTCCACATCAAAGGCTTTAAAGCTTTTACTGCCGGCTAACTTGGCAAGGAACCCGAGATTGGTTTTGATGCCGCAGATGCGGTAATCCTCTAGAGCTTGCTGCATCCGGCGGAGCGCCAGATCACGATCCTCGTCCCAGACGATCAGTTTGGCGATCATCGGGTCGTAGAAATGGCTGATCAAATCGCCCTCGACAACACCGGTATCAACCCGCACATAGCGGCTTTCCTCTGGCGTACGTAGGTAGTTAAGTCGTCCGGTCGCGGGCATGAAGTCGGCATCGGGATCTTCTGCGTAGACTCGAACCTCCAGCGAATGACCGTGTAAGGTCACATCGCTCTGCGCCAGAGGTAATGGCTGTCCCGCTGCAACACGCAGTTGCCACTCCACCAGATCTTGACGGGTGACTAACTCGGTCACAGGGTGCTCAACCTGCAGACGGGTGTTCATCTCCATAAAGTAGAAACTGCCGTCCTCGTCATACAGAAACTCGACGGTCCCTGCGCCTACATATTCAATCGCTTTTGCTGCCTGAACCGCCGCTTCACCCATCGCCTGGCGGATTGCAGCAGGGATGTTCGGTGCTGGCGCTTCTTCGATCACTTTCTGGTGCCGACGCTGGACTGAGCAGTCCCGATCACCCAGATACACACCGTTACCCTGGCGGTCGCAGAACACCTGAATCTCTACATGCCGTGGTTTGGTGAGGTATTTTTCAACCAGCATATCACCGTTATTGAAACTGCTTTCGCCTTCGCGTTTGGCCGCATCGAAGGCTTCGTTGAACTCGGATTCTTTCCAAACTACCCGCATCCCTTTACCACCACCACCGGCAACGGCTTTTAGGAGTACTGGATAACCGCAACGAGCGGCTTCGGCCTTAATCAGCTCGCGGCTCTGATCGGCTCCGTGATAACCGGGTACCAGAGGGACGTTGGCGCGCTCCATAATGCTCTTGGCTGCGCTTTTGGATCCCATGGCTTCGATCGCACCGATGGGTGGGCCTATAAACACCAGACCGTTGTCGGCGAGAGCCTTGGCAAAGTCTGCGTTTTCGGACAGAAATCCATAACCGGGATGCACGGCCTGAGCGCCGGTGAGTTTAGCCGCTTCAATAATTTTGTCGATCCGTAGGTAGCTTTCACGGCTTGGGGCCGGTCCTAGCAGTACCGCTTCATCGGCTAGGGCTACATGGCGGGCGTTGCGGTCAGCTTCAGAGTAGACAGCGACGCATTTAACCCCCATCTGGTGAGCGGTTTGGATGATCCGGCAAGCGATTTCGCCGCGGTTGGCAATCAGAATTTTGTTAAACATAGGGTGCTCCAATAACTGTTTGGTTGCCGCGGACTATGACTGAATCCAGCTGGGCTTGCGTTTTTCCAGAAAGGCACTCAGACCTTCCTGACCCTCGGTGCTGACTCGAATATCGGCGATGCAGCCGGCTGTCGCTTCAATCACATCGGCAGTAATCGGCTTGCTACTGACTGAAAAAATCAGCTCTTTAGCGGCCTTGATCGCCATGGGACTGTTGTTGAGTAACTTATTGATCAGCGTCTCTTTGATCGCGTCGAACTGATCTGCTGTTTCGACCATCTCGTGTACCAAGCCCCACTCTTTGGCCTGCGTGGCACTGAATGCCTCGGCCGTGAGAAAATAGCGGCGTGACTGACGTTCACCGATCGCTCGGACAACGTAGGGGCTGATCACCGCAGGGACCAGACCGATACGCACTTCACTCAGGCAAAACTGGCTAGTCTGGGTGGCCACCACTAAGTCGCAGCAGGCAGCCAAACCGACCGCGCCGCCGTAGGCTGCACCCTGTACCAAGGCGATGGTGGGTTTGGGTAGATCGTTGAGGCATTGCATCAGCCGGCCCAGACCGCGGGCATCGACCAGGTTTTCCTGGTGGCTGTTACTCGCCATGCGCCGCATCCAGTTGAGATCGGCTCCTGCAGAGAAGTTTTTGCCTTCGGAACGCAGCACCAAAACGCGTACTGCCGGATCATCCGCAACGGCTTCTAAATGCTGAATCAAACTATTGATGACGCTGTCATCGAAGGCGTTATGCACTTCGGGACGATTGAGTGTCAGTGTGGCGATGCCACGGCTATCGGTGTTGAGTAGAACCTGTAGATTGCTCATGGTGACCCCCTTACATCCGGAACACGCCGAAACGTGTCTCTTCAATCGGCTTGTTGAGTGCGGCGGCCAATCCCATGCCAACGACATCACGCGTCTGCACCGGGTCGATCACGCCATCATCCCAGAGACGGGCGCTGGCGTAGTAGGGGTGTCCTTGATGTTCGTACATGTCCAGGATAGGTTTTTTGTAACGGGCTTCCTCTTCTTTGCTCCACGCCTCATTGCTGCGTTCTTTGGCATCGCGGGTGACCTGCGCCATAACGCCGGCGGCTTGCTCGCCACCCATTACCGAGATTCGCGCGTTGGGCCACATCCATAAGAAGTTAGGATCGAAAGCGCGACCGCACATACCGTAGTTACCAGCTCCAAAACTGCCACCGATGATGACGGTCAGCTTAGGAACGCTGGCACAGGAGACTGCGGTCACCATCTTGGCGCCATGCTTGGCAATCCCCTCGGCCTCGTACTTGCTGCCGACCATAAAACCGGTGATGTTTTGCAAAAACAGTAACGGTATCTTGCGCTGGCAGCAGAGCTCGATGAAGTGGGTGCCTTTCTGTGCCGCCTCTGAGAACAACACCCCGTTGTTGGCGATGATCCCGACAGGATAACCGTGAACTCGTGCAAAACCGGTCACTAGCGTGGTGCCATAGAGTTTTTTGAACTCGTCAAAATCGGAGCCATCGATGATTCGGGCGATCACTTCGCGAACATCGTAAGGTTTACGCAGATCGGTACCGACCACACCGTAGAGCTCTTCTGCACCCATTAGCGGTGGTACCGAGGGACGTATATCCATGCCGATCTGCTTGACACGATTGAGTCGTGCTACGGATGAACGAGCAATCTCCAAGGCATGCTTGTCGCTTTGGGCGTAATGGTCAGCCACCCCGGAAGTCTTGCAGTGTACATCGGCGCCACCTAGATCTTCTGCGGAGACGACTTCGCCTGTAGCGGCTTTCACCAGCGGAGGCCCAGCAAGAAAGATGGTGCCTTGGTTGCGAACAATGATCGACTCATCGGCCATGGCAGGCATGTAAGCCCCACCAGCGGTACATAGGCCAAGTACAACCGCGATCTGCGGAATGCCCTTGGCAGACATGCGTGCCTGATTAAAGAAAATGTGTCCGAAGTGCTCACGGTCAGGAAAGACGTCGTCTTGGCGGGGCAGGTTGGCACCACCGGATTCCACCAAATAGATGCAGGGTAGGTGGTTTTGCTCAGCAATCGCTTGGGCACGAAGGTGTTTTTTCACAGTGAGTGGGTAGTAGGAACCGCCTTTTACCGTTGGATCGTTGGCGACAATCATACAGTCCTGACCGCTGACCCGACCGATCCCAGTAATCACGCCTGCAGCCGGAACAAACTCATCTTTGTAAACTTCGTGACCTGCGAGCTGCGACAGTTCCAAGAAGGGTGAGCCTTCGTCCAGCAGGTGATTAATGCGATCACGGGGTAGCAGCTTGCCTTTGGCGATATGACGTTCGCGGTATTTGTGGCCGCCACCGAGCTCAATCGTGGCTACCTTCTGGCGAAGATCATCGACGACAGCCTGCATGAGGGTCTGGTTGTTACTGAACTCTTCAGAGCGGATATTTATTTTGGATTCAAGGATGGCCATGACTGGATTCCTGTAGCGTCTGGTTCTAGAACAAGTAGATCTGTGAGTGGTTTGGAGATTAGCGTAAGTTTACGTAAACGTAAAGCTGTTTTTGATCGAACACAATGCCTGAACTCGCACAGCTCAGTGTAGTGTAGATTTTAAAGGGAGGGTTGTTTCAGGTGGTGCTTTGGGGGTTGTTGGGTACATTTTTGAGTGCTTGAAGACAGCGCTCTTCGGTCGTTTCTAGCTCTAGACGAATGACAGCGATATCGCGAATCTGTTGTTCAAGTGCCTGTTTTTTTTGCTGGATGATACTCAGCATCTGCTGCAATTGGATCGCGCTGCTGCTAGGGCTGGCATCGTAAATATCGATAATGTCTCTAATCTCTGCCAGTGAAAATCCGAGACGTTTACCCCGCATAATTAGTTTGAGGCGCACATGGTCACGTTTGGAGTAAATGCGGGTTTGGCCGCGGCGCGTCGGCTCGATCAGTCCCTGATCTTCGTAGAAACGGATGCTGCGGGTGGTAATGTCGAATTCACGCGACAGGTCGCTGATCGAAAAAGTCTGATCCATGCTACGGGCCGTAAGAGTGTGTGAAGCTCATACTGTAGCTTTTTGTTGACGTAAAGGTAAGGGTTGTATCGAAATCAGGGGCTAAAAATTAGACAGCAGCAAAAGCAATAGCACTCGCATCAGCTACTTATTGAACCTATTCATCCACCCAAACCCAGCGTAATGGTTCGCCAAAATCGTCAAACAGCATTTTTTTACGCGGTCTTTTAGGGCGCTGATAGTTGGCGCTGGTCTTGGCTTTTCGACGAATCTCTATATTAGCCATGGCTTCGGTCACAGGTGTGCGACTGTCTCGGGGGCGGCCAGAGAAGCCATTTGGGTTGAGGGATGCGTTAATCCCTAGTCCAGTTTCACCCTGCTCTACCTGATTGATGATGCCGCCACCATTAACGAACTCGCGTACTTGCTGATCGATTTCGTTACGAATTTGAGCTTTGTCGGGACGGCGGGTCATGACCACGGGGATAACCAATAGTGTAAAAATGACCGACCAGTATAACTGATCTGGGCGTAGAGGACGATGGTAGCTATTTCATTCGGCAAGAGTCTGCGGCTACTTGGGCTGATGTTGATCTAAACTCAGGGCTCAATGGTTTCTCGATTGGAGGGTTTTGTGCAAAAACAGAGGTGGATTGCTGCTGTTTTTCTGCTGTGTTTGGGCGCTTCTAGCTGGGGGAAGGTGCTACTGAAAGGTCAGGACGAGAGCTTCAACTTTGTGCTCGAGCAAGTTGCCGAGGGATTTGAAATTCCTTGGGGTATGGCATTTGTCAGTACTGAGCAATTATTGGTGAATGAACGGCGAGGGCGATTATGGCTGCTCAACAGACATACAGGCGTTCGCATTGAGATAAAAGGTGTGCCCCCTGTCTACCATTCCGGTCAGGGTGGGCTTCTCGATGTTGCGGTGCCTTTTGATTTTAAATCGGGCGATTGGATCTATTTTACCTACAGTAAAAATGTTGAGGGCCAGGGGGTAACAACTTTGGCTCGTGCTCGGTTACAGGGGGGGCGACTGACACAGTGGAATGATCTGCTGGTGAGTCGTTCGGCAACCCGCACCAGTCATCATTTTGGTAGCAGAATCGCGTTTGACGGCAGCGACTATCTCTATTTTGGCATTGGCGATCGTGGAGAGCGCCCCAACGGTCAAAATCTGCTAAACCACGCCG
>Ga0102812_10002205_pt1 | contig 13189 bp, 13 predicted proteins | sample ColrivemetaGS713_FD_79334 | JGI IMG/M metagenome (GOLD analysis project Ga0102812, IMG submission 79334) | Estuarine microbial communities from the Columbia River estuary - Flood tide ETM metaG S.713 | ecosystem: Environmental > Aquatic > Marine > Intertidal zone > Estuary | place: USA... | reverse complement strand
CCTGTGAGGGAGCATGGCGTTATATCATTGGAGATACGGTTGTATTTACGAGTAAAGGTGACTGCAGGATCAAAATCTCTGGCAGAATAACACAGTTTTTAAGTGTTTGTGGCGAACACCTTTCCGCCAGTAATCTCGACCAGGCAATTGCCAATTTAAAAGATAAATATAATGTTGCCATTGGTGAATATTCCGTAGGCGCATTGGCTTTTAATAGACATTATAAACATAAATGGTTCATTGGGTTGGATGACATGGAACCTCCTGGTGATTTCTGCAAGCTTCTTGATGATGAATTGAAAATATTAAATGACGATTACAAAGCCGAAAGAGGCGCCATGTTAGCCATGCCCGAAGTTGAATTCGTACCTAAAGACAGATTCTTCGAGTGGAAGAAATTGCAGGGTAAACTGAATGGGCAAAGTAAAACTCCGAGAGTAATGAAAGCGAAGCAATTCGCAGAATGGTGTAATTTTATTCAAGAGAAAAAAGGAAGTTAAATTTAATTTTGGTAATGGCAGTTTGTAGCTTATGAATATAATGGGGCAGGGGATTTTGTTTGGATTGAGTATCAGTGTGCTGCTGGGACCAATTCTTTTTCTTTTTATTGAGGCCAGCACCCTAAAAGGCTTTAAAGGTGGTTTATTGATCGCTTCGGGCGCCTGGCTAAGCGATCTGATGTACCTGACAGCGAGTTTCTATGGTTATTCCTTTCTATTTAATATTACCCGACATGAATCTTTTTCCTTGTATGTCGGTGTCATTGGAGGTGTAGTATTATTGCTCATTGGAGTTTCTTCCTTTCTGAATGCGGATAAGGTATTGATCAAACCAGAAACGGATGAATTACTGGTCATTCGATCTGATTTCAGCTTTTTTCTAAAAGGATTTATAGTCAATACATTCAATCCATTCTGTGCCATATTTTGGTTGGGAGCCATTTCTACACTAATGGTTCAGGGAGAAGCCAGTCTTTTACAATTTGGACTTTTCGCATCAGGTAGCGTAGGGACCATTATTGTTTTTGATCTGGTAAAAATCCTTGCTGCCAAAAGGATCTTGTTATTACTTTCAGAAAAGAAAGTATTTGTGCTGCATAAAATCGTGGGCGCAGCTATTTTTTTTATCGGACTTTTTCTGCTCTATCGCGTTCTATAGTTTTAGGGCTTAATAAGGACAGCTTCTCCAATAATATCAACCCAAACCATCGGGCCATCTATATATTGAGCTTGCTCATTTTTGAAATAAGTCAACATGAACCATTTACCCTGAAGTAGCGTATTGGAACCCCAACCCTGATTGCTTTCATCTGCCTCATTTTCAGGGAGCTCACGTGTGAAATCAAATTCTGCACTAACACTTCCACTGAAATCCCACATTTTACCGGCTTCATCCTCAAACTTATAATGCTCCGCATCTCCAAGTCTAAATTCAACAAATCTAGCCTTTAATTTAAAAGTCTCGACATCAGATTCTGATTCTGAGACCATTTCAGGAGTGTCAGTTAATTGTTCCGCTACCGGCGTCTCTAGCGCTTGTTCAAGCTTTTGGCTTTTCTCACCACAAGACAATAAAAGGAATGAACCCAACCATATAAAAATTAGATTTTTCATGATGTTTTTTTAATTAAATTTTGTCGGAAAAATAATGAAAATAGAGATAGTTTTCATTTTGCTCCCAATGAAATTCAATTTGAAATTAACTATTTTCCAAATAGCTGCAAGTCTGGAGATGAAAGCTTTTGATTGAACTTGATTATTCGCTTTTTCGATATTTGTTTTGAAGTCCGTTTAAAAAATTTCTGAGAAATTGGTCATTACAGGCGCGATATTGGCTTTGATTCGGATTTCTGAATAATGCACTAAGTTCATGTGCACTGATTTTTTTGTCAGTTGTCTGAAAAATATTTAATATGTCATCTGATTGAAGATTCAATGCGATCTTCAATTTCTTCAGTATAACATTATTATTCAGACGACGCTCCGGGACAGGCTGGGGACCTTCCCTTTTTCCACGTTTTTCTATGATCAGGCCATTTAAAAAAATGGCAAGATTTAGATCCGTAATTTTTAGGTATTCAGGATCATCCTCGTCTTTTAACAACCACCCATTGATTATGCCACTGGTCACAGGTTGATTTGCATTGTGAAATATCTCCTTTAATTTGGTATCATTTACTTTAAAAATGTATCTGATCCGCCTGAATTTATCATTATTATCCATATCTGTTCAATCTGGATGACAAGTTAGCATTCCTTTCAGAATTTTTTAAAATATTTCGAATTTTGTGTGCTAATTTGTCCTTGTATCTGCCTTATTATTCAATTGGAATTTATGAGTGTTATACGCTAACTGTTTTTTAAAGTTTGCTTCTGCTTGCAATTAAGGAACTTATGTAACTTGTTATGAGTAAAACTTGAAGTCTACTAAATGTATAATTATGTATATTTAAGCTCATTTTATTTACATGCGAAAAAAGATATATCCCATTTTTTCATTTTTGGTTTTTGTAGTCCTGTACATTCATACAGCCTTTGTGCTTGTATTGATTGCACCTTTTGCTTACCTGAATCAAAGATTTATGGTTAAATATATACTGCTTTTCTGGGCCAGATCTGTGTTTTGGATAATGGGTAAAAGACTAAAAATTGTGGGTCTGGAGAACCTGGACCGTCAAAAAAGATATATTATTTTAGCGAATCATGCCAGTTTATTTGATATCATGGCCATCATGGCCATTTATCCTGATGTATCCTGGTTCGGACATTACAGACTGCTCAAAATACCCGTTTTCAGTCAAATTCTTAAAATGATCAATTACATTCCCCTGAGACAAAAAAGCATCGGAAATACGAAAAAGATGCTCAATGAAATTATTGAAAAATCAAAGGATCATTCCGTTGCCATCTTTCCGGAAGGTACGCGTACCCTCAACGGAAATGTGCAGGATTTCTATAAGGGATTCATCTATATAATTAAAGCCTCAGATGCAGATGTCCTGCCTGTAACCCTGAAAGGATTTTATAAACTAAAACCCAAAAATAGATCTTACATAGATTTTAGTGTCAAACTGAGTGTCATAATCAATCCTGTAGTAAAGAATGCAGAACTGAAGTCTAAAACGGATCAGGAGATTGTTTCTTATCTGAAATCTAACATCGAATTGAATTTAGCAAATGATAATATTAACTGAAGCATCAAATTTTATATTATGAACAATACGTACAATGTGGACTGGGCTTTTATAATAAATCCGATTGCAGGTAATGGCTTTGCGAAAACGCTTGAATCAAAAATTAAGGATCAGATAGATAAACGCCAATTGTCCGCCTCAATCGTTTTTACGAAAAAAAAGGGGGACGCTTCAGAATTAGCCCGATCATTTGCTGACAGCGGCGCAAAGTACGTTATCGCCGTTGGAGGCGACGGAACCTATAACGAAATAGCTGGAAGTCTTTTGAACGATAAAAATGTGACAGTTGGAATCATTCCTGGTGGTACAGGTAATGATTTTATCCAGATTTTGGGTTTCCCTAATCGATTTGAAGCGGAACATTGGGACTTGTTTTTTGAAACGCACACAAAGGCCATTGATGTCGGGTTTTGTAATGGCCTTCCGTTTATGAATGGATTAGGTTTAGGTTTTGACGCGGAGGTTGCTGCACAAAATTATACAGAACCGGGGGAAGTAAAAATGGGCGGCAAGAATAAGTATCTCTTTCAAATATTAAAGACCTTATTATTTTATAAGGAAAAAAGAATGACCGTTTTATCAGCTGAAGGTAATGTTGAAACAGATTGTTTTATTAATACGGTTTCAATTGGAAGGCGATTTGCAGGTGATTTTTTACTGACGCCTAAAGCCATTGCCAATGATGGTCTGCTGGATGTATGCATGATTAAAAACCTGTCTCTTTTAAAAAGGATTGATATTTTAACAAAAGTGCCAAAAGGCACTCATATTAATGATAAAAAGGTACATTATTACCAAAGCCCGCACCTTGAAATGGAATTTGAAAAAGAAGTCCCGTTTCACCTGGATGGGGAACTCCATTTTTCCAGATATTTTAAAATTAGTTTGATGCCGGAAGCCATGAATGTGATTTATAATCCCACCGGAAACCATTTCTTTTCAAAAGACTAATTTTATTCCATGAGTTATATCGCATTTTTTGATCTGGACAAAACGATACTGAAAATCAATAGTGGCAGGATCCTTTTTCATAAATCATATAAGATGAAAATCTTGTCAAAAATGGAAATGTCTCTCGCTTTTTTACTTGCATTATTAAATAAGTTACAATTATTGGATCCGCTGAAGATAATTGAATTATTTCCTGCCAGGTTATTAAATTACCCGGTGAAAGAATTTGAACGATTATGTGCTGAAATGGTTGAAGAAGATCTGTTAAAGCACATCTGGCCTCAGATGATAGAGGAGATTGATATGCATAAAAAACAAGGGGCCAAATTGGTGATGCTCTCAGCCACGATAAGTTTGATCTGTACGCCTATCGCTAAACACCTCGGATTTGATGAAGTGATCTGTTCCGAATTGGCAACCAAAGACGGTATGTTCAGTGGAAAAACAGTCCGGAAACTCTGCTTCAGGGAAGAAAAATTGGTTAGGCTCAATGAATATTTTGATTCAGTAAATCATTTTAAAAAAGAAGACTGTTATTATTATGGTGACTCTATTGATGATTTGCCCGTACTGGAATCTGTCGGTTTTCCGGTATGTGTCAACCCGGATAAACGCCTGGCCCGAATAGCAGATGATAATAATTGGATGGTGCATCGCCTGTTTTGAAAAAGCAGTTTGATTTATCCTCTTGGAGATCAAAATTCGAATTCAGTCAATTTAATTTCTGTTGTTTATGTATTTATATCAAATAAAAATAACATCGTTCATTCAGGGCTTTATGCTTGCTGATCTTGAAGAATGACTCTAATTAATCGAAGAACCCGGGCCTTTTTTTTTATTTAGTAAAAATTCAAATTTTCATTTTATAATCAAAGCCCTTATATTTAGGATCAAATTAAAACAGGGATGAAATACATTGATATTGCTAAACAGATTAAATCCAGGGATTCTAAACTGCTCAATAATTTACCGGTTTTTATCGTAAAATTGATTGAGAGAATTATTAAACAGGATGGCTTGAATCAAATTATCAATGATTGTGCTGAATTTGATGGCCCGGAATTTCTGGTCAAGGCATTAGAGCATGAAAACATTAAACTGGAAATTGAAGGAATGGAAAACCTGCCTGAATCAGGTAAATGTTTTTTTGTAGCAAACCATCCATTTGGCTTTGTGGATTCTATGGGTTTAAATGCGATAATCGGTAGCCATTATGGAGAAATTAAATCCATTGGAAATGAGCTTTTTAATTTTATTCCTAATTTGAGATCACTCATTCTCAATGTGAATGTATTCGGTAAAAATTCAAGAAACACGATCATTGAATTGAATAAATTATATGCATCGGATGTGCCCATAACGCACTTTCCATATGGACTGGTTTCCAGGATTCATGAAAATAAAGTGCAGGATAAGATCTGGAAAAAGAGTTTTATAAAAAAGGCTGTTACGAATCAGAGAGATATTGTTCCCATTCGATTTTATGGAAGAAATTCTAATTTGTTCTATTCGATCTATCGCATCAGGAAGTTTTTTGGGATAAAAGCAAATCTGGAACTGATGCTCCTGCCCAGGGAAATGTTCAGGAAAAATGGTAAAACAATCAAAGTCAAGATCTATCCTGTTATCTCATATAAAACGCTGGATAAATCAAAATCCCACGAAGAATGGGCTGAGGAGATCAGAACATTAGTTTATCAGAGTTGAAAATATTTTGCTATACTCTTCTTTGTTCGTCAAAATCTGACCTAATTACAGCTTTTAATTCAATTGGTGCGTTTTTATTAACGCTTGAGTCTATTTAACATAATGTTGAGACATACACTAGTCATGGACTATACATGGACTATATATGGACTATACATGGACTATACATGGTGTAAAATTGGGTAAAACTGGGTCAAAAAGGGTCTTTTTAGGTCTAAAAAGAGTGGGGGCGGGTTAATTACGTTTTTTTTATTACGAATTACGAATGATAGGAAAAGTCAATTTCATCTTTACCCGCCTGCCATAGTTGTGCGGATGCCAGGCATTTTGCGGTTTTGCGGTTTCTTCAGGATCTTTCAAAAGAAATCCTGCTAGGCATCAAAAGCATCCAAGCATAAATGAAACCAAACCCGAATTTCAATTCGTAATTCGTAATTATCCAATTCGTAATTAATAAGAAGTTTATTTCCCTTCATATATCTTATCAATTTCTTTTCTGTTATTTTCAACCAGCTGGCTTCTTAGTAATTTATAATTAGCGGTCATCTCACCAGTTTCAATTGTCCATTCCTGGTCACAGAGAACAAAATCTCTCACCCTTTTATAATTTGGGAGTTCTTCATTCAAGCGTTCAATTTCTTGCATGATCTTTTCACGAACCTTGATGTTCAAAATCATATATTGCGGAGAGGTCCAGTGGATTCCTTGATTGTTACACCACTTTTCGAGCAGCGCTAAATGGGGAACCAGCAGAGCGGTGACAAATGAACGGTTAAATCCAATTATTTGGCATTGCTGTATGAATGGGGAAGCACTAAAATGGTTTTCAAGTGGTAGCGGAGCAATATAACGACCAGCTGAAGTTTTAAAGATATCCTTTTTACGATCAGTGATCTTCAAAAATTTTTTCTCCACAAACTTTCCAATATCTCCTGTCCTGAGCCACCCATCTTCTGTAAATGCCTGTTTAGTCAATTCTGCCTGTCTGAAATAACCAGTGGTCACATTGGGTCCCTTTACAAGAATTTCGCCTTCTTCCCCGGCGTTTAATGCTTCGATACTGACCTGTACCCCTGGAATTGGGATACCCACCGTACCAAATCTGTTCATACCCGGATCAAAACGATTGAGCGTTACCAGCGGAGAGGTTTCAGTCAGTCCATAGCCTTCCCTGATCTTGATACCTCCGGCTGAGAACATTCTGGCAATATCAGGTCTTAGTGCAGCCGCTCCAACAGCCATACATTTTAATTTCCCACCCAGTTGTTTTTTGGTTCGGTTCAATACAAGAATTCTCACTACAAACAATTTGATCAAATACAGAACACTCTTGGAGCGGGAATCCCCATATTTTTTAGCGACATTGAATGCTTCCTGAACCAGTTTCCTTTTAAGCCAGGATTTTTCCAGAAGCTGTGTCTGAAGGTACTCGTACATTTTTTCCAGGATTCTGGGTACCATCGTACAGAAATACGGTTTGACCATCTTGAAATCGTGTATAATGCTTTCCCGGCTGGTACTGAAATATACATTTACCCCATAAGCAATATAAGCATAAGCAGCCGTTCTTTCAAGTATGTGGCTGAAAGGGAGAAAACTGAGCACTTTTTGAGTTTGTTTCAGGGGGAAAACCACAAGAATGGAAAGTATATTACTGACAATATTCTTGTGTGTTAAAATAACACCTTTGGGTGTCCCCGTTGATCCGGATGTGTACATGATGGAAAGAATATCATCCTCCTTGATATTATCTTTGTGTCTTTGAAGTTCATCAAGTTGGGTCTTACTGACCTTGCCAAGCTTGAATCCTTCAAAAAATCCAGCGGTATGAGCTTCAATATGTTTTACATCCAGATCCAACTCAAGATTGCTAATAACAAGTTTTAACTTAAAATAAAGTCCTGAATCAGCTGTGAGGCAATAACGGGCATTCGTTTCCAGAATAATATGCTCAATTTCGAGATCGGAAGCATTATCATGGATAGGAACCAAAATAATCCCCACTTGCTGACATGCAAAATCAAAGATCATCCATTCTGGTCTGCCCATCCTTGGAACAATAACTATTTTATCGCCTTTTTTGTACCCTTTTTCAAGAAACCAACAGGATAATTTATCTGCCTCTAATTGTATCTGGGCAATTGAAAAACCTTCCCATTTCCCATTCTTATAACTGTTTAAAGCCCTTTTTTGAGGAAATTTGTTCTGTTGATAGTCCAATAAATCAAAAACTCGCGTAAACCCTGTTTTGGCGCTCTTTTTCATATGGGATGTTTTATGATTGGTTTCTCAACATACAAGATATCATAAAGTGAATCAAAATATTCAGGAAAGCGCTGAAGATCATTATGTCCTCCATTCTTGATTTCAAAAAGTGAAATCTTTTTGGGATACATGGCCTTCAGTTTTCGGCTCTGCTTGATAGGGAATAGAATATCTTTTGTACCGTGAATGATATGTACTGGACATTCAGTGGTTTTAAGGTACTGGTCAGTCCGAATATTATACCTGAGGAATATTTTAAGGGGAATAAAAAACAAAAAACGCCTCATGGTATGGTATAGGCTGAAATAGGGGGAATCGAGGATGAGCATTTTTGGGTTATTCCATGATGCCAGCCTGGCGGCAATTCCACTCCCCAAGGATCTGCCATAAAGAATGATCTTTTCTTCCGGATATTGTTTGGACAAAAATTTATACATGTATTGAGCATCATTAAAAAGCCTGGATTGAGACCGTTTGCCTTTGCTTTTTCCAAATCCACGGTAATCGATCATTAACAGATCGTACCCATTACTTAAAAAATCTTTGGCAAATTTGCCCCAACCTTTGATGCTTCTTGAATTTCCTTTCAGATAGTAAACGACCCCCAGTGAGTTGGGTACCCTGAAATGTATACCATTGATTTTGCCACCATCTTCCATTTCAAATTCGAGTTCTTCAAAAGGGAAACCATAATTATATTTAAAATTGGAAGGGAGAATTTCAGGCCTGAAGAAAATGAGATGTTGAACAAAATAAAATATAAGGCAAAAAGCGATATAGAAAAGGATTATAAGGAGAAGTGTGTTCAACATATATTGGAAATGTTTCTAAAACTATAAATATTTTGAGAAAACAGTCATTAAGGAAGGGAAAAAGCTTTTTAGAATTCGTATACCAATAGATTATTCAATATATTAATGGGTATTTATTAAAAATAAAAAATATTGTTTCGATTTACAAGAAAAATAATGGAGCTATTTTTCATTCTTTTTTTAACGAACGTTGGTCGCGTTTACAAGATTTAAATCTTAAGCATTTCTGCAAGTTTTGTGTGGTAAAGGTCGAATTTTCTAAGATTTTTATGCCCCCCTTGTGGGATCCTTATAAATGACTCACCTTCTTTCATAAATGGTTTTAACCGTAGGGTAGAGGATGCAGGGACCGTAAAATCGCTGCCCCCGTAAATGATAAATTTTTTGCACTGTACTCCAGATAGATGCTCCATATTGGAAAAATGATACTTTAATCTGAAAGGTAAAAAAGCAGTTCCTCCGGCTCCATTTAATTCATCAAAAGGTGTTTCAAGGCCAAGCAGATCAGCTTGCTTTTTCCCGGCAAGATATGAGGCTACAGCAGCACCAATTGACCTGCCATAAACTACCCACCTTGGATATTCAAATTTATTATTTGCCCAGTCCCATATCATTTCAGCATCCCGATACAGAACGGTCTCACTTGGCTTTCCACTGCTCTTCCCATAGCCCCTGTAATCATACATCAACACATCATAACCAAGCCTGGTGAAATCTATTGCATATGAACCCCATCTTACAAGGTTGCCACTATTCCCATGAGAATAGATGATTATGCCATTAGCTGTTTCTTTGTTTGTTTTGAATAATATCGCATTGATTTCTTCCTTATCATCCGTAGGAATCGTGTATTCTTCAAAAGCCTGATCATAAGTAAAAATGTGATCTTCAGGAAGTGGTTTACCTTGGAAGATGATTGCATCCTGGTAATAATATACAAATATCATTGTTGCACCATAAAGAACCAGAATTGCCAATATTGCTTTAAAGAAGATCAACATAATACAAAAGTACTATTAAAAAGACCGTAATGAACAGATTTATGCCATTTGATTAAAGTATGGTAAAGCCTGCATAAAATGTGTGCTCCTAAAATGTAATGGATCAATAAATGTCCAGAATAACATTTCTCCTAAAAGTCCCAGCGGGACGAATAAATTTATAGGAGGATTGTCATTTAAATTTGATGCTAATATTTTTGACATCATCACATAAATCAAATAATGGCCCTAATAACATGCCTCCCAAAAGTCCCAGCGGGACGACAGCTCCTTGCCAGGGTCGTAAGACCCTGGATAGATAGTAAGACAGAAATATAAGCTCCGTAGGAGCGACACATTAATAGATCTCTGAAAAGAATTGAGGCATATTATCCTTATCCGAGTCAATCCCATGAATCAAATAATGCCCCTAATAACATTCCTCCTAAAAGTCCCAGCGGGACGAAAGCTCCCTGCCAGGGTCGTAAGACCCTGGATAGATAGTAGGATAGAAATACCAGCTCCATAGGAGCGACACATTAATAGATCTCTGAAAAGAATTGAGGCAAATAATCCTTATCCGAGTCAATCCCATGAATCAAATAATGGCTATGATTGTATGCCTACTAAAAGTCCCAGCGGGACGACAGCTCCTTGCCAGGGTCGTAAGACCCTGGATAGATAGTAAGATAGAAATATAAGCTCCGTAGGAGCGACACATTAATAGATCTCTGAAAAGAATTGAGGCAAATAATCCTTATCCGAGTCAATCCCATGAATCAAATAATGGCTATGATTGTATTCCTCCTAAAAGTCCCAGCGGGACGATACATCATTGCCAGGGTCGTAAGACCCTGGGTAAATAGTACCATAGAAATATAAGCTCCGTAGGAGCGACAGACTATTATTCTTTAATTATTTTGCCGCCATGTTTGGATTCAGGAGGTCATAAAACTGATTCAGTTTTGGCATTATTATGATCCTGGTTCTTCGATTGGTCGATTTACCCTCATTGGTGTCATTACTCGCAAGTGTATTGTATTGTCCTCTACCGGCAGCTATCAGTCGATTCGGGTCAACGTCATAACTGTTTTGTAATACCCGGACAACTGATGTCGCTCTTTTAACACTCAAATCCCAATTGTCCAATAAGCATGCAGTTTGAATAGGATCCGTGTCTGTGTAGCCTTCCACCATAACTTCCATGTCGGGTCTTGATTCTATAATTTGAGCAATTTTCTTCAATACCTCATGTGCTTTGGAAGTCAGATTAGAACTACCGCTTTGGTATAACATCTTGTCTGAAAGATTGATAAAAACAACAGTTTTGTCCACTTTGATCTCAACATCCTGGTCATCAATCCCCTCTTTTAATACACCTTTCAGGTTGAAAGCAAGCGCAAGATTCATGGAGTCGGATTTTGATTTTGCGGACTGAATCAACTGAATGTATTTGTCCTTCTTTTCCATTTGACTGAGCGTCTGTTTTATGTTATCACTGGCAGATTGGGTAAGTACAGCCAAATCTTCAACCTGGGTAGTTTGTTTGTCCCTTTGCGTTTTTACGTCTTCTAATTGTGCTTTCAAATCATTGAGTTGTTCCTGTCTGAGTTGTAACGCTGTTTTAGCACTTTTAAGCTCACTTCTGATTTCAGAATTACGGTTCATATATTCATTCAAACTTACACCACAATCACCTAATTGTTTATTGGCTATGTCCATGTTTTGTTTGTATTTATCCTCCATGTTGGTGAATTTCTTTTTACTGACACATGATGTTAAACCAATTGATAAAATGAGGAAGAAAACTAAATTTGCTCTTAAATTCATAATATTTTAATTAAAATGTATTAACTTTTTTCTATTCGCTAAATGTACCCGGACAAAACTGTCAAAAGTTGTTATGAATGTACGGTATATAGCAAGTCCGTCCAATCCAAGCTTCTTTTATATAAAGGTAATAATATATATTGAGAGTGCAAGTCCTTTAGTCCTGAGAATATGACTTGAATGACTTCAGGTTAGCCAGAAATTTTTTAAACAGAATAAATTTGGATGCCATCTGTGTGACCGAACGTACTGCATATATACAAATTATATAATCCTACCTACTTGCGGTCTAACTGTCACACTTTACATCATCTGCTTTTCCTGGAACGAGCATAATTCAACAAGAATATGCCAATTATACCTGATAGAAAGAAAGCTATGAAAAGGGGGAAACTTAAATCGTCAATAAAACTACCCACTAAAATGGCAACAATTACGCCTATGGTCATAGAAAGGAAGGAATAAATAGCCGCCCCAATCCCAGCAATATGCCCTATGGATTGCATTGCCATTGCACTCATGTTTCCTGATATAAAACCAAGAGATAAAAAAATGAGTGAGATGAAGGCAATCAGGATGCCCATAGGTGGATTTTCAATCACGGGTTGGCCAATCATAGCTTGGGTGATGCCTGAGAAAAATATAAGGTAGATGAAGGATGTGGCTATGTAAAAATAAAAGGCGGTTCTAATCAATTTCATCATCCCGAATTTAAGGACCAGTGAAGCATTAAATAAAGCTGCAATTCCAAAAGAAAATGCCAGTCCTCCAAAAATATAGGGAAACTCATCTTGCATTTGATACTGAATCTGAAATATTTGCTGGGATGACCCAAGGTAGCTTATAAAAGCACCATTAATGAAGCCAGCAATGATCGTGAAAGTTATTGGATCCCTGAATTTGAAATATTCCCTTAGCCCATCTGCGAAAATGTGTTTGGAAATTTTAATTCTATTCTTAACACTAAGGGTTTCTTCCTGTCTGAAAGAAAACCAGATAATGGTTATTGTAATGAAAATGATCTGGAAATAAAAAATTGCTTGCCAGTTAAAAGCATTTAATATGAACTGCCCCAGTAAAGGAGCAATCATTGGTACGATGATGAAAATGGTCGTGATAAAAGACATTATTCGGGCCATCCGATCCCCTTTATAACTATCCCTGATGATGGCTATGCTTACAGACCTGGCTGCAGATAAACCTATACCCTGAACTATCCTTCCCAATAGCATAAGCTCAAAATTGGGTGAAAAAACAATTAAAACACTGGCAATAATAAATAAACCAACTCCACTATAAACGATGGGCTTCCGTCCAAAACTATCGGATAATGTGCCAAAGAATAATTCTCCTACGCCCAAGCCAAGGAAGACCATGATAATGACAAGCTGGAGCTGTTTTGTATTTGAGACATCAAGGGCCACGCCAAGGTCTGGTAAGGCAGGGAGAAT
>Ga0102812_10002204_pt1 | contig 13190 bp, 7 predicted proteins | sample ColrivemetaGS713_FD_79334 | JGI IMG/M metagenome (GOLD analysis project Ga0102812, IMG submission 79334) | Estuarine microbial communities from the Columbia River estuary - Flood tide ETM metaG S.713 | ecosystem: Environmental > Aquatic > Marine > Intertidal zone > Estuary | place: USA: Columbia... | reverse complement strand
TGGCGCGCTGGCCCTGGCGATCGCTTTTCTGACGGTGGGTTATCATAGCCTTAGGGCCGCGCTGGGGAATCCGTTGAAGTCGTTGCGGAGTGAGTAGGTTTTTTGGTACGGGGTATTAGGTACTGGGTACTTGGTATAGGATCGCATTTAGGCATTTTGTTTTGGGCCATGCCGGTAGTGGCGTTGCTGGGCAAACGCCCCTACGGCACTGGGCTGTCCACCGCTCCGCTCCTTGCTCCGTAGCGTCGGGTTTGAAACCCGACGCTACGGAGCAAGGAGCGGAGCTGCTGCTCTCCCTTGTCCTGCTCTCCAGATGGAAGATCGGGATGTGCGGGGCTTCAGGCTACGCCTTACGCCCAGATACGATACTTTTCCTGGTCCAGTAATACATCCCTATTCGGCGTCGGCTTTGTCTGCGTTGAGGGGGGACGCTGAGAAGCATGAGGCAATTAAGAGGGGGGATATGAATAATCCTCTTAATTGCAGCCCTTATATTACCGCAACTTCCTATAATAACTCAAACTCCCCACAATCTCCTCCGCCGTAGCCGTTTGGTTAACAGCCACCTTGCCTGCCGTAGGAATCAGGCTGAAGTTGATGCGGGCATCTTCGTTTTTTTTATCCTGGCGCATGATGGACAGGAGGAGGTCGTCAATGTCTTCGGGGATGGTTTGATGGCCATAAATGGTGAGGAAGTAGTCTGTGATGGTGGTGAGTTCCTGCTGACTGAGGCCGAGTTGCTGGGCGGATAGCCAGGCTTCGCAGATCATGCCAGCGGCGATGGCTTCGCCGTGGAGTAGGGGAGAAGCGGTCTCCAGGAAATAACTCTCGATGGCATGGCCAATCGTATGACCGAAGTTGAGGGCCTTGCGAATGCCCTTTTCGTGGGGATCTTCCTGGACAATCTGTTGTTTGATGGCTACCGAGCGGGCTACCCATTCGCTCCAGTCGATGTTTTCGAGATCGGTAATTTGCTGGAGTTCCTGCCATTGCGCTGCGTCAGCGATGAGCGCGTGCTTGATGATTTCGGCAAAGCCCGAGCGGAGCTCCCGAGCGGAAAGGGTTTCGAAAAAACGGGCATCTGCCCACACGGCGCGGGGATCACGAAAGAGACCGATGCTGTTTTTTACCCCATAAAAATCGATGCCCAATTTTCCGCCCACGGAAGCATCTACCTGGGAGAGCAGGGTCGTGGGAATCTGGATGAAGTCCATCCCCCGTTTGAAGGTCCCGGCACAGAAACCGCCCATGTCGCCGATGACGCCGCCCCCGAGGTTGAGCATGCACCAGTTGCGGCCAGCGCCAGCCTCGAAGAGTTGAGCCCAGATGTGCTGGCAGGTTTCGAGGGTTTTGTGCTTTTCTCCCGCTGAAACCGTAATGTAATGAGGGTGGAAAGGCGCTAGCTGCTCCTGTAGCAGCGGTAGGCAATATTGAGCGGTATTGTTGTCGGTGAGGACAGCAATCCCCGCAAAATTTTGAGCGGCCAACCAGCGCAGGTGGGCACTGCCGATGGGCGAGATGTCGATGTCGTAACGGTCGAGTTGCAGAACGGACATGGGGTAATGTTTTGAAAAAGAAAGTTTGCAGTAGCGTGGCGCTAAGATAATAATTAACGTGAGCTAAGCCTCACGTTAAATAGCACTACAGATGCCCAGGAGCCAGTCTCGGTCAGTGAGTAACTGGGTATTGGTAATCGTCTGTCGAATGGCTGCTCGGCGGGCAGGAGGCGTGCGTAGGATGCGGGCAAATATTTTGCAAAAGTTGAGGTAGGTCTGCTTCAGGTCGTGAGAAAGTTCTTTGTTGCGTTGGAGGAACATCATGAAAGCAGCCAAGAGAGAGGAGAGGGCGTCTTCTTCTTCGGTTTCGAAATAAATTTTGGCGAGCAAAACCCGCGCGCCCAGGTAATAGTTAAGGTCGGAATAGGCAACTTTGATGAGGTGCGACTGCGCTTTGTCCTGTTCTTTGGTGTAATAAAAGAGTTCCGCTAAGTTATAATGGTAGGCATTCTGCTGAAAAGCTTCGGGTAAGTAATGTAAAAATTTTTCGATGAAAACGCGGGCTGCTTCGTATTCCTTTTGGCGGAGGTAGAGCTTGATGACATTGGCATAGGTCCACGGAGAAAGCTGCCCATCGATGATGAGAAAACGCGATTCAATACCAGTAAGGTAAAGTTGTAGCGCTTCCTGAACGTAAGGTTCCCGGCCCTTGCGGATTTTTCGCGCACAATAGTTGATAGCAAATTGATAAATCTCCGTTAGGTCGTGGTGAGAAATTTGATCGGTATACCGCTTCAAGTTGTCCTTAAGTTGGGTAAAGTGGGCTTCTTCCGACTCTTCGCTGAGCATTTGGTAAATATCAAGATAGAGCCTGATAATGGGCTCCTGACCTACGGGGCTGGCTTTGAGGTGAGTAATCCAGGGTTCGGAGATATTGATCTCATAGACCGACTTAAGAATCTGCTGGCGATCCAGCATGGAGCAAGCGAGGTTCAGGCGGTGGAGATAGTAGTAGGTGTCCAGGTCATGAGCGGCTTGCTGAATGGCAATATCAAAGACCCGATTTTTTTGCCGCACGTAGTGTTGATCCAGCGTTTCGGCGTAGCGGGCTTTATTGCGGAAAAAATCAAAGCTATTGCCCGTAGGTGTGGTCAACTGATCGCTGATGGAGCGCTTCGCTGAGGAGTAATGTTTTTCCAAATTTCGTTCCGAAAAAACCTCCAAGGCAGCAAGTTCGAGAGCTAAAGGAGCATGGGTTAGCTTTTGTAAGCCAAGGAAGTGAGTGGCGAGTTTATTCAATCTACTCAAGGCATACGTTAAGGTCTTGGCATCATAATCCTGGTCAGGCCAGATGGTTTTGGCCAGCTCTTCACGGCTTTTTAAGCCTATGCTGTCTGAGCTTAGCCACGTTTTCAGGATCGCTAATAAAGACAATAATTCAGGATCTTTGTTGTAAAATGGGGAAGCCAGAAAATCTTCCAAATCGCTCCATTCTTTTTCTTTTAGAGAACGAAGCAGGGGAATGACCTTTGATTTTTCCATAAATAATAGAATTTAGCAAAAATGCATTTTGGTAAATTGATTAAATATATCTTGATTATTTATAATGTATACTATTTGGTGTGTTGAGTTGTGAAACTGTTTGTAATTGAGTATCTGATTGTAAGTAATGCACGTGTATTTATTTGATATTCAGGTGTTTGAGTTTGTTTTTTGTTCACTTCTGTTGTCGACTATGACTCTGCATAGATACCTGATACTGAACACTATTTGGTCATGGTTGTTTTTTATTCGACATTAGTATTTATGTTTTTTTTGCAATTATTACTTTGGCAATTTAATAAAAATGTGGTTGCCAAAGCTACTAATATCCACCACCTTTGTAAGGCAAAGAGAAAAATGCAGAAGATTATGCGAAAGATATTATCCTTAACACTGGTGCTTTGTCTGGTCCTGATGAATGGATGGACGCAGGAAGTTTGGCCAGGGGACGTTAACAATAATGGTAAAGCAGACGGAGTAGACTTGTTGTTTTGGGGTTTGGCTTACGGAGCGGAAGGACCCGCCCGCGCGGACGAAACGACTGATTGGTCGGCGCAACCCTTAACAACCTTATGGGCAAGCAGCTTTCCGAACGGCCTCAACTTTGCTTATGCCGATTGTAATGGAGATGGTATCGTAAATGAGGACGATTTTTCGAGCGCAATAGACGACAACTTCGGCTTAGAGCATCCTCCCGTTACGGCAAATGGTTATGCTAATGGATCTGGCAACGCTCCACGCTTACGGTTGACGCCCAGTGCGACCCTCGTGGAGGAAGGAGCGATGGTTAGTATAGGCTTGAGCATAGAGGATACCGATCAGCCCATCTCCGCATTCTACGGCATGGCGATCAAGATGAGTTATACCACCGGCTTGCTGCAGGGGGACGATGGCCCGGATTTTGACCTGACGGAAAACGGCTGGGTAGAGATTGATGAATCTTACGTACAGGAATTGTATGTGGATGGTGATGGTTCAGGAATGGCGGAGTTGGCCCTTACCCGAACTAACCAAATGACCGTAGCGGTAGGAAGTGGCGATTTGGGTGTTTTTTCGATCATCGTAGAAGATATCATTGTTGGCTTAGAGATAGATACTTTCACCCTGCGCATTGATAGCGTACTGCTGATCGACGAACATTTTGGCATGACGCCAATCATTCCTGATACAACGCAAATCATCATTGCCAAAGACACTTCAAAACTAACGTCGGCCAGCCACTATCCATCTATTCAGGAAGGAGCTGCAGGCCTGGTAGTTTATCCGAATCCTGCGACCCATTTTTTACAAATCAGCACCCCGGTAGGTATCGAGCAATTGATCTTGGTCGATCAACTGGGCAGGGCCGAAGTAATCCTGGATAGCGCGGTTCCAAAAGGCAACTACCGCTATGATGTTGGGGATCGCCAACCAGGAGTCTACTGGTTAAAAATCAGAACAACAGCGGGTATGCTCAGCAGAAAGCTGGTGATTGCTCCTGGTTGATCAACCACCTCAAGTCAGGTCTTGATGAAACGTCAGGACTTGTTCCGAACCCTAAGAGAAACTAATATTTGAATTTACTGATACTGATTGTGCAGTACTGTTTGAGCAGTACCTGGCCCGATCATGTCTTAACCTAAAAAATCGTTTTAATATGAAAAACTTAATTTTTTTGTTGATGATTGGTTACGTAGTGACCCTTACTTCTGGATGTAATTTCCTGAACCTGGACGATGATACGATAGACCCCAATCCGGTAGAGTTGCCACCCGTGGTGGAGGATTTTATTGCCCAGAACTACCCCAGCCACTTTATGAGCAGTACGGATACCGAAGACCTCTGTGACAACACCTTGGTTTGGGAAGTAGAATTGGAAGATGGCCCGGGGCCTGACGTAGATCTTTACTTTGCCCTTGATGGTACCTTCTTGTTTACGGAGACCGAGATTAACCTGATGGATTTGCCCGAGGCGGTGCGCAATGCAATCAGCACGAACTTTGCAGATTACTCGATCAACGAACAAGACATCAACCAGCATGATTATCCAGATGGTACCATCGAATACGAAGTAGAACTGGTGCACCAAGTTACTGGCGATGAAGAAGATGCCGTTTTTAACGCCAGCGGAGAATTGCTTTGTTTTGAAGCTGATCACAATGATGACAATGGTAACGACGACAATGGTAACGACGACGACGGGAACGACGACGACGGCAATGACGACGACGGGAACGATGACGACGGCAACGACGACGACAACGACGATGACGGCACCGAAGTAAATGTTCCTGAAGAGGTTCGTAATTTTATTCTGGATCAATATTCAGGCTACATTATTACCAGTGCAGAACAAGAGGATATTTGTGATGATGTGCTGATGTACGAAGTAGAATTGGAAGATGGTCCGGGACCTGACCTGGATTTATATTTTGACTTGAACTGGGTTTTCCAATTCAGTGAATTAGAGATTTCGGTGAATCAACTACCCGCGGCAGTGATGGATGCGATAGCTACAAACTATGCTGGCTATCAGATAGAGGAAGACGATGTAGAGCAACTGGAACGACCTGATGGAACACTCATGTACGCGGTAGAACTGGAATCTGATGATAATGATGTGGAAGTCATCTTTAATGCAGATGGTAGCATCTACTGTGAGGATCAATAGGCATTAAAAATAATAACTGGGTGTAATTAATTCTTATCCACAATAATGTGGGCTAAGTGACGCTTCCTGAGCCATTAGTGCTCAGGAAGTTTTTTTTTAAAGAAGCTCTGCCAGTGTATCCACGCTCCAGGCAGCGGCTTTTTCGGCAAAGAGGGGTTTGGTTTTGGCCCAGGTAGTACGGAAGAGATCGGAGTGGCGGTAGTTTTCAAGGGCTTCTTCGCTTTCCCATTTACTGAAAGTAAACAACACATTTTCCTGTCTTTTACCCCGCCAAAGTTCGAGGTGCAGGCAGCCGGGAAAGGCGCGAATGTGGGCACTGCTTTGGTGAAATACCTCCAGGAAGTTGTCGATTTCTTCGGGGCGGAAAGTCATTTTTACGATGCGTTTGAAGGGCATATTTTATTGGTTGAGCCACCACGTAGGGTGGAGTGCTAGTGGACCACCCAGTAAGTTTCGTTATACTAAGTCGCCGATTTTTCGTGCTTGGGCGAGGAGCTGAAACCGGAGTGTAGCCATAGCTACATGAGGATTTCAGGGACGAAGCACAAGTGCAAAAAAGCAAGACTTGGGTGTAACAGAATTTACTGGGTGATCCACTAGTTGCATTAGCGGTAATGAAAAGACTTGTTTTGCTGGGATCATTTCGAGGGCAAATCGCGCCTTATCTTACCTTCGGTGATCGTCCCTACGGTCCTCGGAGTTCCCACACTGTGCCTTTTTTGAGTCGCTTAGCTAAGGCTAGGCTCCTCAAAAAAGGCTTCGCGTGGTCGATAATGCATCAATTTTAGCTTCGTTGATCGCCTTTGGCTCAGAGTTCCCACCAAACTGACCCAGCAGAACAAGTCTAATAAATGACGATTTTCCCATCTGCGAGACCATTTTTTAGTCGTTGATTTCTGCGCAGCGGTAGCAGTCAAGCGCTAAGTTAAGATAGAATTGGAAAAACCAGCATCAGGTCTTTTTTGTTTTTAATATTTTTAATAAACAATATTTGTATTTTATCTTTTCTTATCCTATATTTGCTGCGTAGCGAAGAATCGACCTATTCTTTCCTACTCATCGGTTCTACCCCTCACCTGGTCTTTGAGGAATATCAGAGGTTTTAGTTTTACGCAATGCTGGCTCTACTCCGTTCGGAGTGGAGGTATAGAAGCGTGCCCTTGCTTGTAAAAGCAGGCGGCGTGTGGTGAACCGGATGGAATCTAATCCATAGAATGGGTGGGTTCCCGCCCTGGCGGGCGTGGTGCATGGCGGCGAGGGGATGCAGCGGCGAGGTCAAGCGCAAAGATGTCGCTCAAGCTTCAGGCGAGGTCAAGCGCAAAGATACTGCTCAAGCTCCTGGTATCTGCTCAAGCGCGAACTCAAGTGCGAACACTGAAAAGAAGGTGGTGGTCATCTATTTACGATCTGAGATCTGAAGGGGGATTCACCCAGATGGCGGCCGCGTCGAGTGGCTTTCTGTACGCTGCTCTGCTCCGTGCTCCGTAGCGTCGGGTTTTATACCCGACTACGGAGCAGAGCAGTGGATAGCCCGGTGCCGATCCCGTCCCGACTAGAAAAGTCGGGACGGGAGAAGGCATGGCCCCAAATCAGCATTCAAAATACAGGGAATCAGCTTACTAGATTCATCCAAGACCTTGTTGTGTAGACGTAATTTTTGTACTTTTAAAAAATAGCTCCTGGCTGAACAAGTCTAGTACAAATTCTCTGATTTATGAAAGTATCATTACCGTTACGTATCCTTCCTCTGCTCCTGTTCTTTTCTAATATAAGCCAGGCCACTGCTTTTGATATTTGGGGGATTGAAATTCAAGCGCAGCAAATCGGGCTTTTTTCAGTAGATGCTTCGATTGTGGTGTACGTCAAGCGGACAGGGCCGACGGATAGTTTCCGAGATTCGCTTTCCCTCTCTTGGGGGGATGGGACGGTCAGCCGCGTGGCGATTTCAAACAATGCCGACAGTGATGGCGATGGAGTTCCGGACGGCACGCCAGTAGAAGAAAATTTTGTCAAGTTCATCTATACTGGGACCCATACTTATGCTGCCCTTGATAAATATCTGCTATCGGTAGAGAACCCTAACCGTGACCACGGGATTATTAATGTTAATTTTCCTAATTCGATCAGTGTTCCTCTGTATACCGAATCGGAAATCACCTTGATCGAAGATTTTGAGCACAATCACTTGCCTATCCTACTAGAATCCCCCACGAACTATGCTTTTGAGGGACAACAATACCTGCATATACCTAATGCTTTTGACATCGATGACGATAGTTTGGTCTATGAATTGGTGGTGCCTAAGCAGGGCCCAGATGACCCTGTGCCCAACTACTTTGGCAATGGTTCTTTGGCTACAATTGATCCTGAAGCGGGGATTTTCTATGCTTCAATTGAGCAAGGTGGCTATTATACCTTTGCCATCCAAGTATCCAGCTACCGCAATGGCATGCTCATGGACAGGGTCGTGCGGGATATGAAAATTCCGGTTGAATTCGCCGCCGGCGAGAATGACCGACCAGCACTTCAACTAAATACGCCTCTTCTTCTGATCCAGGAAGTGAGTGTTGGGGATACGATCCGGTTTCAGGCCAATATTCAGGATGATAATACCGCCGTGCCTACCGTGACTTCTACCAGTGGACTATATGATTATTACGCTGAACCTGCTTCCGTCGATATCCAGTTAACGGTAGCCGATTTTGAATGGATTGTCCGCGAAGAGCACGTGCGTACACAACCTTATTCCGTCGTCATCAAAGCTAAAGATGATGAATACGAGCTGGGTTACGCCAACTTTGCTCTGGTGCGTTACCGGGTAAACGGTGGCCCAACCTCTACAAACAACTTCATTGAAGAGCATCCGCTCGTATTGTATCCCAACCCTGCGCGTGATTGGCTGCGGGTCAACCTCCCTGCCTCTCTGGTAGGGGAGGTTATCCCTTATCAGGTATTCTCCTATGACGGAAAGCGAATAATGGCGGGGAAGTTAAGCGGAAATAGTGATCAGATTGAAGTAGGGGCAATGCCAGCAGGTATGTACCTCTTGCAGTATGAAATAGGGGGGCAGCGGTACCAGGAACGGTTTGTTATTCAATGATTTAGCTATATTTTTGGTGATAGTTCGTGGTTGGATGCGGGTGCTTCGCGCCCTTGAAGTATAGGGTAGAGGACTATATATCCCTATACCTTTGCCATAGGCATTCCTTTGGAGCCACCAGAAATCCCTCTTACAATTTGTAGCTCCGCAGGATCAAGAATTTGAAACCCGATCTTACGGAGCTACAAAAGATTACTGCTTGACAAACTTCCTTACGACAAAATCACCCTGACTAAAAATTCGGGCGTAGTAGATACCGCTGGGGAGAGAAATGACGTCAATTTCATGATCATTAGTGGCCATCTGAAGCAAGCGGCGACCATCACTACTCAATAATTGAATTTCGTCTATTTTCGTCATCTCGGCTTGGATGATCAAGCGATCTTGGACGGGGTTGGGGTAGATGCTGAGGCCTTGAGCCCAAAGAGGTTCGTCAGTGTTCACTACAACATCGACCTGGATATTTGCGGTAGCTGCACCCAAGTTAACCTCGGTACCGTCGGAAAGCCAGCCCTTTAGGTTGCGGAAGCGGACCTGTGTTTCCTGAGAGGGAGGATTGGTGGGGAAATCATCACGAACACGAATGGATAAGGGGAATAAACTACCGGCGGCAATACTGGTGGCGGTGTCTGTCTCATAGTAGCTGTAGTCAATGCGTCCGGGAATATCACGATTTAAAATAAGGTAATCCTCCTCGGTCGATGTACTCCCTAAAAAGGTGAATCTTAGGTAAAAAGAAGGGTCATACTCCAGGGTAAAGGCAATAGCCCGCAAGTCTGGAATGTCAACCACTAGCCGTACGCCAGCGAAGAAGGATTCCCCCGGGCTGAGGCCCGTTAATTCGGAATTAGAGCCGGAGCGAACGATTTGCAATTCATCACCAAGTGGGTATTCTACGACCTCTTCATAATCCGGGCGAATGAAGTTGTAATGATAGAAGGTATAATCGAGGTCAGATAAAGAAACGCTTCCATCTCCATTGGCATCGAGGTGTTTGTTATCCGTCCCGAAGATTTGGAGGTTACCCCAGCTGTTGCCCCCTTGTGGCGACCAGTTGTAAGGAGCAGGGCGGTCATTTCCGGTTGCTGCCAGACCAAACCCTAACGCAATGGCATCTTCGTGATTGGCAATACCATCGGCGTTGAGGTCGCCCGCCCAAATACAATCATCATCGCAGATGATAGGTGGGTTACAGCTACTGGCAAAGTTGGTATCATAAAGATCTTGCAACTCGGCTACCCCTGCGTACATGGCAGTAACATTGCCCAAGTAATCGGCTCCTTCTACACGGTGAAAGGAGTGCGCTACATCTAATTCCAAAATTTGTCCGACCTCCCAATGATCGATTCCTATGGTGGCTAATGTCCTGTAGTCTGCTAATGGAGCATTCGTGGAATGTTGGGACCAGGCTGTCGGGTCATTAGGGTCTCCGGGGAAAGCAAATCTGACAACTTCCGTGCTGCCGGGATTATAACCATTTCCACCTTCCGTAAGTGGAGTCCCATCTCTGAAACGTCCACTCAAATAGTTGAAGTATTCCTGTGCTACAGCAGGGTCCGAGGTAGGTATAGGAGGCCCAAAACCAGGATTGTTTGCATAAATAAAAGCATCCAGCGGCTGGTTCAAAAAAGTCACGGCTTGTACGGGGGGATTTTCTCCTGCACCTTGAATGCCTTGGTCGCAAGGGTCATTGTCAAAATTATCGCCATTGTAGGTAAAAAAAGTATTCAAGCCTGGGGCACTACCGACATAATCATCGGTATAACAACCCAGATCAAAGTCATTCCACAGACCAACACGCAAAGAATCGAGTGGTTCTACTGCACGATTGATAAACCGATAATTGGTGAAGATCGTGTTGTTGAGCAGTTCGTTCTCCGTACAATTCAGGGACCAGGCCAGGCAGTGGATCTCCATCGGAACCGGGGCACTGCTGTTGGAGTTGGTTGACAGGTTGCCCGTGGTATTGAAGACGGTAAATACCAGGTGCTCAGGAATGATGGCGTGGAGTGGCTCGATAGGGTATTCGCCAGCGAGAGGTTCATAAATGCCATCCTGGTCGAGGTCCTGAAAGGGTGCATATCCTTCTGCGTTTTCGGGTAGGGCAAAACCATTGATGGTTTCGAATTCCGGGTTGCCACTTCCGGGCCAGCCTACTATTGTTGGGATAGGATTATCGATGACCCCATTGTCTGCAAAATCCGCTTGGTGTGCTAAAATCTGGTAGCGATACACCTCCCAGGCCCGATCAAAGTTGGCGCAAGCATCCGCTGAAGTTTGCCCGCCCATTCCGATAGGTCCTGGATAGAAATCACTTCTACCGGAACTTGCTCCGTAAGTAGCAGCAGAGATCTTCAGGTTGCCTGCTTCGTCATAAGCACCCAGCCACAGGCCCTGGGCAAAGATAGTAGTAAGGTTAACCCCTTCGGAGGCTACGCTAAACTGGCTGTCTTCAGCATCCCAAAGTTGGCTACCACTGGCGGCATAGAGCGCACGGACATTGTTCCCGTTGAGGTGAATCCCGTTGGTTAAGGTCGGTACCTCACAGTCGTTTTGAGCGCCCAAAAAATGCAGGGGTAAGAGTAGGGAAAAGAAAATAGTGTATAAGGGTCTGGTAGACATAATGATGATTTTCGGAAAGAAAATGGGTGTTCTTTCCAAATATATCTAAATCAGCCTGTTTCATTTGGTAATACTTCGTAAACCTGTATTTTGATGGAGTAAGCATTGTTTTTCAGGAGGTAGACATGCTTAAGGTCGGAAGTGAGAAGTAAGCTGGTGTAAGGGTGTAAATGTTGGAAGTGTGTAAGAGTTAGGTGATCGAGTATAGGAAATTATCCGCACCCGGCACTATAAAGTCGGAGGTCGGAAGTGGGAAGTCGGAAGTATTTTACGCACCCAGTACCCCGCACCCCGCACCTAGCACTAAAAGCCAGAAGTGGGAAGTCGGAAGTGTTTCGCACCCCGCACCTAGCACCCCGCACCAAAAGTCGGAAGTGGAAAATCGGAAGTCGGAAATGACTCGCACCAGAATCAGAAGTAACTACCTGACCATCAACACCCAACCATCAACAAACAAACGAACCATCCAACTAACCCCCATCCCATCCTACAAATCCTACCAATCCCAAAAATCCTATTCCAAAATCTGCAACTTGGCAAACTTCAGCATGATCTTTTTCTCCGGATTAGGGATGCCTTTGAAGTGGATTTGGGCGATCCCGTTGTCGATGTGGATGACCTTGCCTTTGCCAAATTTGAGGTGGAGTACAATCATGCCCGCCCGGATTTGATCGTTGGGACTGGGTTTGAAATCCTTGGGGTCAATGACGGGTTGCAGCGGGCCGGCTTGGGCGCGTTTGAAGTGCCCCGTTACGCGGGCCGCGGGTGGGCCCATGGGGGTACGAGCATCGTCGCTTACACTGCTGAGGTTGGCGGTGTTGGTGACGTGATGCGTAGGGATCTCGGTGAGGAAACGGCTGGGCTCATTGTAACTCATCTTACCAAAACGGTAGCGTGCATTGGCAAAGCTCAATGTCAGGAATTCTTCGGCGCGGGTGATGGCTACGTAAAAAAGGCGGCGCTCTTCATCCAGGCCTTCCGGCGTGTCCATGCTCATAAAGCTGGGGAAGAGCTTTTCCTCCAGGCCGGACACAAAAACGGAACGAAATTCCAGGCCTTTGGCCGCATGCACCGACATGAGGGTCACGTTATCGGCGGTTTCGGGGTCCTTGTCATCGGCGTCGGTCAGGAGGGCAATGTTTTGCAGGTAGCTGGCCAGGCCTTTGTCGTTGGCTTCCTCCGTCTCACCGCCGGGGCGGTCATCCTCAACGAAAGCCTGGATACCGTTGAGCAAGGACTGGAAGTTTTCCAGGCGGCCCATGCCCTCTATGGAGTTGTCTTTTTTGTAAAAATCTTCCAACTTCGAGCGCTTGGCAATCAGCGTGGCCACCTCGAAAGCGTTAGCGGTGTTGAGCTTTTTGTGGGCGCTTTCGATGATGTCGATAAACTCGTTGAGGTTACTGCGGGTGCGGCCGGTAGCGGGGAATTGCTTGATGGCATCCCACATGCTGATGTCTTGCTGCGTAGCCAGCGCCATGATCTTGTCTACGGTCGTATTACCTATGGCCCTTTTGGGGAAATTGATGACGCGCCGCAATGCTTCTTCATCCTTGGGATTGACGACGGCGCGCAGGTAAGCGACCAGGTCTTTTACTTCTTTGCGTTGGTAAAAAGACTGACCTCCAAACACCCGGTAGGCAATGTTGTAGCGCCGGAGGTATTCTTCAAAAACCCGACTTTGGGCATTGGTCCGGTAAAGGATCGCGATTTCCTTGTTGGAGAGATGGTGGCGTGTTTTTTGCTCCAGAATGGTGTCGACAATACGCTTGCCTTCTTCACC
>Ga0102812_10002197_pt1 | contig 13203 bp, 10 predicted proteins | sample ColrivemetaGS713_FD_79334 | JGI IMG/M metagenome (GOLD analysis project Ga0102812, IMG submission 79334) | Estuarine microbial communities from the Columbia River estuary - Flood tide ETM metaG S.713 | ecosystem: Environmental > Aquatic > Marine > Intertidal zone > Estuary | place: USA... | reverse complement strand
TAGTTGGATATTAGTAGGTCCTGAATTTAGTGAAGGTCTTTCATCTGGTACTAAAGCAGAACAAATTCAAGGCACTGACGATTTAACTTATACTGTATTAAAAGTTGAAGTCGGAGCACAACCTATAGCAATTATAACAAATGCACAATTTACACCTAAAGTAAACATTAGAGGCTTTTCAGTTCTTAAGCCAGGATTTAATTTAACTAATTTAACATTGTCAAGTACTAATGCCAAGTATAACGGCACAGCAGAATCAGCAGAAGCACTTAGAATTGGAAACAATAATATTCCATCTAGTAACTTTTTACGTGCTGATGTAGACACAACGTCAAATGGTATACTTTATGTTAAGAATAACCAAGGTGTGCAAGTAGGTGCAAATTCACAGTTAGCATTAGAAGCATCAGGAGAAAGCGGAGTTGTAAAAAGCAACTTCAATGGTGCTAGTTTAGACTTCAAAGTTAAAAATGATCAAGGCGAACAAACAGCAATCAGAATTAAGTCTGACACTAATGTTGGTATTAATCAAGAAAATCCACAAGTACCGTTAGATGTAACAGGTAGTGGTCGTTTTTCAGGTAACTTAGATGTTAATGGCATTGAAGATGCAGATGATAGTTTTAATGATACATTAACTGAAGGTACTATTGTAACATCAGGCGGCGCAAGTGTTGCTAAGAATCTTAAAATTGGCGCAAAACTTACTGTAAAAGGTCAAACAAATATCGGCGGCGATGTTGTTGCTGACCCAGATGCATTAACTAAACCTAATATGGAAGGGTTTGGTACTGTTAAAGCAGATACATTTGAAGGTTTCTTTAACGGAAGTGTGTCAGGTACTATTAACGGTACGGCATCGAGTGCGGCAAAACTTAACAATAAAACTGTATTTGAAATGACAGGTGATGTAAGTTCAGATCCAATAACATTTGATGGTGCAGGTGATCTTACAAAAACATTTACAACTACATTAAGTGATAGATTTATATCAGATAAAAGTGTTGTTGTTACTCCTCAAACAGGAGACGAATTATTAATTAACAGAACACAGGGCGAAGGCGGCCTATTTAGAATATCTCAAACAAACCTGTTGAAAGGTGTTCCAAAAAATCCAGTAGCAATGATTGTACCTTTTGCAGGCGAAGTTGCACCTCCGGGTTGGTATTTGTGTGATGGAAAAGAAATTAGACAAACGGAAGCATCAACATTGTACAGCGTAATCGGATTTAAATTTAAACCCCCTGCAGCAATGGTAAATTCGTCAGCATCATTCTTTGCTTTACCAGATTTTAGAGGTAGATTCTTATTAGGTGCTGATAACATGGGCGGCTTACCAGCAAATACTATAACAAATACTAATGCTGATAACATTGGCGGAAGTTCAGGTTCAGAATTTAAAGATATTAAAATAGAAAACCTACCAGAACACGAACATGATATGAAGTCACCTGGCGGTACACAGCACTATGCAATTATTGACGATACTGTACCACCTGGTGAGCAAGGTAGTATTAACCAACCGTTAAATATTGCCCAAGGCACACAAACAACTAGCGGTATTCCATCAAGTGGTGGAATTAAAGAAGGCGGAACAGACGGCCAAGGATCATTTAGAGGTGCAGAAAAGTTAGGTACAGCACTTGATGGGTTACCACCGTTCGTTACAGTAAATTACATAATATTTGCCGATAATGTTTAGGAAACAATATGAGTTATAATTTAAACAAAACAGATGGAACACTACTTACAGAACTTGTAGATGGTATATTAGATAACAACACTACTGACATAAGTCTAGTAGGTAGAAACTATTCTGGATACGGCGAATTTATAAATGAAAACTTTATAAAGATGCTAGAAAACTTTGCTAATCCAAATAGTCCGGTAACTCCACTAAAAGGACAACTGTGGTATGATACAAGCGAAAACAAATTAAAGGTCTTTGACGGCACAAGTTTTCAATCAGCAGCTGGTAGTTTTATTAGCGAAACTTTCCCTTCAGGACCAGTACCGGGCGATACATGGTTTAGCACAGAAGAAAAACAATTTTATTTGTATGATGGCGATACATGGACATTAATTGGCCCAGCATTTAGTAGATTACAAGGCAAAAGTGGTGTTATTACAGATGCAATTTTTGATACAGATCTTAATTCAAAAACAGTACTAAAGGTTTTTGTAAACGAAATATTACAAGCTGTAATAGCAGGTGAAACGTTTACTCCAAACCCAATACCTAACAACTTAGTATCAGGACTAGTTACATCTGATAATGCTACAGGCACTATTTTTAAAGGTGTAAACTTAATAGACAAAACAACCTTCAAATATAGAGGTATTGCTGAATCTGCGGAAAAACTAATTAGTGAAACAGGCGTAGAAGTTAAAGAATCCGAATTAATGAAAAATAATTCTGATCAAATATTAGAAGGAAGATTAGACGTTAGAGTAAGTGCAGGTATATCAATTGGTCAAAACGATGATACTAGATTGTTTATGGATAACGGTTTTACTATTAGGAATACTAGAGCAGGCGATGATTTTAATATTCTTGTACGTGGTGCTAATGATGTACTTGACCAAACAAATGCGTTAGTAATTAAACCTACATCAAAACGTATAGGTTTATTTAATGCAAATCCTGCTTACAATTTAGATGTTACAGGCGATGTACGTATCACTGGTAATTTAACAGTAGAAGGCGACAGTTTTGTAACTGAAGCAGAAACACTACAAATAGCAGATAAAAACATTGAGTTGGCTGTAGTTGATAGTCCAACTAATTTAACATGTGACCAAGGCGGCATTACACTTAAAGGCACTACTGATAAAACATTCCAATGGTTAAATTTATCAAGTGCATGGACAAGTAGTGAACACTTAGATCTAGTATCTAGCAAAACTTATAAGATTAATAATACTGATGTACTAAGTGCTACAACAGTCGGCACTGGCGTAATTAATAGTAACATAAGAAATCTTGGCGTACTTGAAACACTTAACATCGGTACAGGCGGCACAGCAAGTGTAAATATATCTAATGCAGGTGTAATTACAAGACCGGGCGCAGGCTCAGGCTTGTCAATTAACGTTGGCGGTGACGTTGATTTAAACAGTAACAAAATTACAAACTTATTAACTCCAACAGCAGCCGGAGATGGAGTTAATAAAGCATATACTGATCAAACTATACAAACAGAACCATTAGTAACGTCACTAGATATTACAGGCATGGTTAGTATTAACGATGAAATTATTACAATATTACAAAGTCTGTACCCTGCAACAACGTTTGCAAATGGCAAAGAAGCAAGAATTGCTACAACGTCTTATGCAGGACAAGCAACAGACCCAATTGATATTGCAACACCTACTACAACAACTGAAGTTGATGTTAATGCAGCCGCAGGCGGCGTAGTAAGTGTAATACAGGGCATAAGTTTACCTAACTCTTTAACTCCTACATTTACGTTAAGCGTTACAAGAGGGCAAAGAAACTTTATAATTACTAATGGGGCATGGACTGCAAATTAGTATAAATACAACGTGTAAACACAGGATTATATAGGACAAAAAAAATGGCGTATCAAATAGATAGATTTAATAAGAGCCCTTTAACAACAGTAGAGGATGGTACTCTTGACGAAACTACAGATATTAAATTTGTAGGTAAAAATTATGCAGGATATGGAGAAATACATAACGAAAACTTCTTATTCTTGCTAGAAAACTTTGCAGGTGCTAATCAGCCACCTAAACCACTAAGCGGTCAACTTTGGTTTGACAGTGGCTCAGACAGAATGAAGTTTAGAGACGGTAACCAAAACTGGCGAACAGTAGGCGGTGCAGAAGTTTCCGGTGCTCAACCAGCAGGATTAGCAGAAGGTGATTTTTGGTGGGATAGTGCTAACGAACAACTTTATGTTTACAATGGTTCAAATTTTATCCTAATTGGACCACAAGACGCAGGCGAAGGCCAAACAGCAATGGTTAGTCGTACTGTACTTGATAATACAAGTCCAACAGGTGTTTCAAGAAGTATTATTACAGCAACAGTAAATGATTCTGTACAGTTTGTTATATCACCAGTAGCATTTACGCTAGGCTCAGGTGCAGACAACGAAATAAGCGGATTTAGTGATATACAACAAGGTGTTACATTAAAAGACACGCCAGCTTCGGGTGTAACAAGTACAGCAGTTAGATTCCATGGTACAGCAACAAACGCTGAAAAATTAGGAGGCCTAAGTGCAGGTGATTTTGTACAAGGCGGAACACCTACTTTTTCATCACAGTTAGACCTTAGTTCAGGATTAGTTACTCATAGTAACTTTTACTTTACAATGCGTCCGGACAACCAAACTGGATTAATTAAAAATACAAGTGCAAATGCAAATCAAATTGACTTTGAATTAAAAGCACCTTCCACAGGTACACTTACACACTCTGTTGCAATTACAGCAGGCGGCATAATGCCAGGTGTTGCATCAACTGATTTAAAATTAGGTGAAAGTGGAAATGCTTGGGACGAAGTACATGCAACAGCATTTAAAGGTATTGCAGATAGTGCAAACCAATTAAGAATTGGTAATTCAGGTACTTCTTACACGTATGCTACAGCATCAAATGTAGGCGGAACTATTGCAATAAGAGAACAAGACGGCCCTAATACAAAATTAGTTGCAGACATATTCCAAGGTACAGCAACACAAGCACAATTTGCTGACTTGGCAGAAAAATACACAGTAGAAAAAGATCATCCTGTAGGAACAGTTATGTATGTAAGCACAGCAGGTGAATATGAAATTGCACCGTGTTTGCTAGATAGTTATCCAGTAGGTGTTATATCTGAAAAACCAGCATACTTAATGAATGCAGAAGCAGACGGACAAGCAATAGCACTTGAAGGTCGTGTTCCTGTAAGATGTATAGGCGAAATACGTAAAGGCAATAAAGTTTATGTAGACGCTGAAGGTTGTGCAAGTACAAAATTCACAGGTAATCCTTTAGTTGGCATAGCACTTGAAAGCAACTTAAACGAAGAAGAAAAATTAGTAGAGTGCATATTAAAACTTTAGGAGAAAACACATGCCGGCTGTAACAGACTTAGTTAACTCGTCCGTATACAATGCAATTAGAAGTTCTATAAACAATGTATTAGGAGTTGGCGACGGCGCCCAAAACGGATACGGTAGAACACTTGAGAGTGTTTCCAAAGCTGATAATGATGTAATATTTGCTGCTGATATGCAAAAATTGTTTAACGATTTAGTTAAAACAAGAACACATCAAACAGGCAATCCCCCAACACGGTCAAATGCAGATGGACTTGCAGTTCCGTCAATAGGCGAACTAGTTGGTGTGTATGCGGCAGATGTTGGCCCAGGTGGTACAAGTGCAGATGCAACAGCAGACCAAGCAGAAGGGTTTGCAGACTTTGAAGCTGCGGCACAAGATATTTTAACTGATAAAGATGTATTTGATGCATCACAGTTTAGTACAACTATAGAAGATACAAACACAAGACAGTCAAGTTGGAACGGCAGTATTAATCATACTGTAACAGTTACTTGGCTAAATGCTGATGAAAGACGATACTTTTTTAATACTGGCGGAACAATTAAATTTGATGCTAACCTAACAGGCGGAACAAGTGTACCTGGAGATGTTACAACAACACCTCCTGCTACTAAAGACGAAATATGGCAAACAATGTTAGGTACAATGGGTACTGTAAGATTTAGCAAAGGCATAACAGCATCAGATGGTACTAATCCGGGTACAGGTACAGCAATTGGCAACTATTATGATTGGTCAAGTTCAAGTTCTGCAAATCCAGTAAGAATTTTTACAAAAGGCGGTGCTGGGCTGTATGCTGAAAATGAATATTATATTGATGCTTGGGAAACAGCATCTAATAGTTTAAGATTTAATATTGTACTCATAGATAATGATATAGGCGACGATGCAGGCGGAGCCAGTTCGTCAGGTCCAGAAGATGAAGACGTTACTGGTGTAACTGAAAGCACAGTTTCATTTGTTTATGCTAGTGGAGCGTTAGCAATACCTAAACCGGCGTCAACAGTTAATTCAAATCTATAAGTACAGTACATTAAGAGGAAACACGAATGGCTGTAATTGGAACAAATGTTACCGCGGCAAATTATAATACAATCCAAGGTAAAATACAAGATGTTTTAGGTGTCGGAGATGGCGCTCAAAACGGTTACGGTCGTGCATTAGTAAGTTCTACAAAATCATCAGGTGATATTATTGCTGCACAAGACATGGCAGACTTATACACTGACTTATTCAAAGCAAGAAAACACCAAGCAAACCCAGTAACATGGACCAACGCAGATGGTCTTGAATCAATTATTGAAGGTGACGATGTTGGTGCGGCTGCCGCTGATATAGGTAACGAAACTCCAATCGCTATTTTTGCACTCACTGCATCAAGAGAGTATGTGATTATTGACACTGGCGATAGTAATTTTACATCAATAGGTGCTTCTGCTAACGAAACAGGCATAAAATTTACAGCATCAGGACCAGGCACCGGAACAGGTACAGCTAGAGTTTCACCTACTAGTGTAAACGCAGAAGAAGACCTCGGCGGAGGTTATTTAGATTTTGAATCAGCAGCTGATGAAATAGTTGCAAATATAAATGTACACGATCCTGATAACTTTTCAACTACAGCAAAATCTACTAGCACAAGAACTACTCAATGGGGTGGCCAAGACCCTTCTGCACCTGGAGCTAAAATTACTCATGAAGTTGAAATTACTTGGCTAAACGCTAACGAAAGAAGATACTTTTTTAATGCAGGCGGCGAAATTAAATTTGATGCTAGTTTAGCAGGAGCAGTTACAGCTAATTCTAAAAACGATTTTTGGCGTTCTATATTAGACACTATGGGAACAATTACATTTGGTAAAAGTTCTACAGTAGCAAATGGATCATCTCCAGGCACTGGCAGTCCTACAATAGGAAACTATTATGCAGATTGGAATTTAACTAGTTCTACTAATCGTGTTACACTTTTTACTAAAAATGGATCTGGAATATACGCTGATATTAAATATCAAATCGAGGCTTGGGAATCTGCCGCTGGCAATGCATCAACGGCTAGTGCGTTAAGATTTAGAATTGAATTACAAGATAACGACTTTGAATCAGGCGGACAGTTCAGTAGTGTAGACGAATATGTTACTAATGACATTACAAGTACAGTTAGTGAACGTGTTGATTCAGTTCTAGGAATACCGTCTCCGTCAGCTACTACAATTACAACATTAGAATAACTTATCTTTTTCTTGACATTTGACCTATACGAGTGTATAATTACTATTATACCTTTGGAGATGTTGTATGGACGAAAAACTAGCAAAAGCACTTGAAGCAAGTAACTTGCTTGACACAATTAATCAGCAAAAAAAGATACTACAACAGCAATATGATGCTGGACTAATTCATTACGAAAATGGGTGCCAATTTACATCCAGTAAAGAACTAATTAGTTTTTGTCAAAGTTTAATATCATTAGAGCAAGATCAAATTGTTCTAATAGACGATAATGGACTTCCTTCTTTAATAGAAGATTTACCTGTGTTTACAAAAAATCTAGTAAACACATATGCAACAGCATCTAACAAATACTTCAATGAATATAACAAATTAAAAAAACAACGTTCAGTTGCAGGCATATTTAATGACTAAAGGTATTCTTGTTTTTGCACACAATAATGCTGAAATAGATTACGTAAAACAAGCGGCATTTCTTGCTGGTAGAGCAAAAGAATATCTTAACTTGCCAGTTAGTATTGTAACTGATAAAGAAAGTATTGGTGACAGATATAAAGATTGGTTTGATAAAATTATCATTAATGAAATACCAACAGCGTCAACTAAAAAGCAATATTACAATGGAGCAAAAACTCACAGTGTTTTAGAATTTAAAAATGACAATCGTTGCCTAGCATACGAGCTTAGTCCGTATGATGAAACACTAATGTTAGACAGTGACTATGTTATAGCAGATGATGTATTCAAAAATTGTTTTACTAGTACATACGATTTTTTATTATACAAAGACGCTATAGATATCGCCGGCAATAGAGATACTGGTGAATTTAGTACCATAAGCGAAACAAGTGTAGATTTTTATTGGGCAACTTGCGTGTTCTTTAGAAAGACAGAATTAAACAAACGCTTTTTTGATTTAATAAAACATATACAAGAATACTATACACACTACAGGAAAGTATATAATATTCAATCAACAACATATCGCAACGACTTTGCATTTAGTATTGCAATTCATATAATGAACGGATTTAAACAAGGCAACTTTGCAAAAAAAATGCCCGGTAGATTATTCTTTACAGCAGACAGAGATATATTACATTCTATAGACGGAGATAAGTTTATCTTTCTGCTACAATGTAAAGACTCGCTAGACAATTTTAGCCCTTGTCAAATTCAAGGCAACAGTGTGCATGTAATGAACAAGTATACTTTGGAGGATAATTTAAGTGCCTAATTTTATTCTTGTTGCCCAAAATACATTAGAAGTAGATTATGTAAAACAGGCGTGTGCTCTTGCTATGAGTATACATGCAACTACTCCAAACAGCAAAATTAGTATACTCACTGATGACAAAGTACCTGCAAAGTATAAAGGCTTGTTTGATCTCATAATCAAAATACCTTGGGGAGACTTAGCAAACAAGTATGATTGGAAAATACACAATAGATGGAAAACGTATTTTATTTCACCCTATGAAGATGCAATAGTGTTAGATACAGATATGCTTGTACTTGAAGATATTACATCTTGGTATGATTATTTACAACAGTATGACATGTTTCTAACATCAACAGTATTTGATTACAGAGGAAACAAAATTACAGATACGTTCTATAGAAAGAATTTTGCCAAGCACAACTTGCCCAACACTTATATGGGGTTACATTATTTTAAGCAAAGCGACTTTGCACTAGAGTTTTACACCTGGTTAGATACTATTACAAATAACTGGAAAGAATTTTACAAACTAGGTGGCGAAAAACAAATACAAAATTTTGCAAGTATGGACCTTACAGCGGCAATGACTGTAGATATACTTGATTGCAAATCAAAAGTTACTAATGAAAATGTATCAGTTCCTAGTTTTACACACATGAAAGCAAATATACAAGGGTGGAATGACCTTAGAGAAAGTTGGCAAACTAAAGTTGGCACATATTTTACTGATGATGCTGAACTGTACATAGGTAACTATAAACAATCTGGTATATTTCATTACACAGAAGATGACTTTTTAACAGATGATATTGTGCAAGTGCTAGAAAAAAGGGTAAATTTATGATTGTTTTAGAAACGCCCAAATACGAAATAGTATACAAAGTATATTTTGATAAGAATACAGGCAATATTTTGTCTATCTCAAATGTAGAACAAGATATAGAAAATTCCTTTGTAGCAGATATAGATGATATTAGACCGTATATCAATGGTGAAAAAAGTATTACAAGACACAAAGTAATCTATGACATAAAAACGTCAGCATATGTTATTGTAGACAAGTACAAAAAAATAGAATCAGATGTAAACGACAATGTTTATAAAATTGAACAGCAAAACAATTCACAAATTTTTGTGCAATATATAAAATCTACAAATAAATGGAAAATAACACTGTCGGACACAGCTAAAAAAGATTTATCGACAAAGAAAGAACTTATTAACCAAAGATTACAGTTTAGCATTACTCAAAAAAATAATCCTAATATCTTGTACGAATATTTTACAACAACTGTAGAACTGTTGTTAGACGAACCTATAATTATTGATAGCCAGAGTCAGTATGATTTTGACAATTTTAGTGTATATACTAATAGGAAGTTCCAAAAGTATTCGTGCGAGGTTGTAGATGGATAAAATTAAAATTATTGACCAGGACATTATCTTTTTGTCCTACGATGAACCCAATGCAGAAAAAAATTATGCTGATTTATGTAACAAATTGCCATGGGCAAAACGTGTACACGGTGTAGATGGGTCAGATGCCGCACATAAAGCATGCGCAGATCTTAGTGAAACAGAATATTTTGTTACTGTTGATGGCGATAACATCATTGACACTGAATTCTTACAACAAGAAATTGATATTGAAAAATTAGGAGTCACACCTGACCACGTTTTTAGTTGGTGCGGCAATGTTCATGTAAATGGACTGATGTACGGCAATGGCGGACTAAAATTATGGACACGTAAATTTGTTCATAACATGAAAACACATGAAAACAGCGATTCTGATGATACAGCAGGCCTAGTGGAATTCTGTTTTGATGAAAAATATTACCAATTTAATGACAACTACAGTACAAGTTATACAAACGCTACTCCATTCCAAGCATGGAGAGCAGGTTTTCGTGAAGGTGTTAAAATGAGCCTAAATGAAGGGGCAAAACACGTTGACATACAAAACATTTGGTGGCAAAATTTAGACAGATTACGCATTTGGTGTAGCATTGGCGCTGATGTAGAAAATGGTAACTGGAGTATGTTAGGAGCAAGGATGGGTTGCTATATGACTATGTGTACAGATTGGGATTACACAAATGTACGTGATTTTAAATACCTAACTAGTTACTGGAAAGATGAAAAAGTTGCTGATTTAGATATTAGCTCTGAACTATCTAGATATGGCAACCTTATACGATCAGAATTAAACTTAGAAATTGCTGATATAGACGTATTAGGAAGCAAGTTCTTTAAAAGTGTTTACCACAATACTCCAAGGATTATTAAAAAGAGATGAACACCGAATTAATTAGGATTAAGGAAATAATGCCGGGTGTTGAAAAAGAGACTTCACCTACTTTTTGTTTGGCTAAATGGCATCATGTAACAATTTATTTACAAACTGGCGAAACACATAGTTGTTATCATCCTGCTCCCCACAAGATTCCGTTAGAAGGCCTTGAACAAAATCCTAGTCAACTACATAATACTCCACAAAAGAAACAAGAACGACTTGCTATGCTTAACGGCCAAAAGCCAGCAGGCTGTCAGTACTGTTGGAATATTGAGTGTATGGGCAAAGACTATGTTAGTGACAGACATATAAAGACAACTAGCATTTATACACCAGAACGCATTGAAGAAATAAAAAATAATCCTTGGGATTACGATATAAATCCTGAATACATTGAAGTTAACTTTAGTAATGAATGTAATTTTAAATGCGGTTACTGTCATCCTAAATTTAGTAGTAGATACTACAGCGAAATAAAACAAAACGGACCATATAGTAATAGTACAGAACACCGTAATGATATTGACTGGTTTGAATTATATGAAGAAGATACTAACCCTTATGTAGACGCATGGTGGAAATGGTGGCCTGAAGTAAGCAAGACACTAAACATTTTGCGTGTAACTGGCGGCGAACCATTAATGCATAAAAGCACATGGCGGCTGTTTGACGAACTAGAGCAAAATCCTAAGCCACACCTTAATATTGAACTTAATAGTAACATGGGCGTTAAGCCTGCAATGGTATACAGGCTAGTAGAGCGTGTAAAAGATCTAAAAGAAAAAGGTTGCATCAATAGTTTTAAATTATACACAAGTATTGACACTTGGGGTAAACGTGCAGAATATACACGTACAGGTTTAGATGTTGAACTATGGGAACGTAACTTAGATTACTATCTTACAGCAACAGGTTGGCCTGTAACATTTATGGTTACATTTAATTTATTTGTAGTTACAAGTTTTAGTTCTTTGTTAGAAAAAATATTAGAATGGCGTACAAAGTATAACACTGACGCAAACGAAACACAATGGCAACGTGTAAGATTTGACACACCTTATCTTAAAGAGCCTTTGCAATTTGATATGAATATTTTGCCTAAGGATGCATTTTTACCTTACATGGAAAAACATCTAAAGTTTATAGAAGAAAATACAGATGATAAAGATAGAACAAAATTTAGTTCTCTTGAATTTGAAAGATTTAGACGTGTAATAGACTATATGAAAAATACTAATTATGATCAAGATAAAGTTATACACGGCATGCGTAACTTCTATTCTTGGTTTAGTGAGTATGATAAACGTAGAGGTACAAACTTAGTTGAAACTTTTCCTGAGTTAGAACATTTTTACAAGGACTGTAGCAATGTCTAAAAAATTAAACTTTGCATATCAATGGATTGGACCAAACGGACCAATAACTAATAACAGAATACCTACAATAGCAGATCTATCTTGGGCTTTAAATAGCAAACATCGCCCGCCACGAGACTTATTACAAGAACCTCATTTTCATACAAGGTTTGGCGATGATGCAAATATTGTAAGTTGCCATAAGATACCCAAAGGTAAGTTTTTATACGAACTTAATTTTTCACCCTATCATTATAGGAACTGGCGGAAACTGTTTAGTATTAATGACGGTCCATTTTCCGATCAAGCATCTACTCAAGAAGACATAGATTATCTACTTGCAAACAATGGTTATTTTTTAGTTACAATTTTATTTGAAGGATGGGCACACGATCAATTATTTGATGAAATGTCAAGGTTCTTTACACATTATAACATACCGTTAGACAGAGTAATTTATGTTACTAACTGTCATAATGTATCTGAGATATACAACAACTATTGTAATAAAAGAAATGTACAGACTAAACTTAATGTAGAACATTTTCCTACATTTAGATATGATAGAACAAATTTAGAAGAAGTAACAAAAAAATACGTTACAACAGAATACGTATGCGGTCCAAGAGAAAAAGACTTCTTATGTTTTCAAAGACGGTATAATGATCAACGACTTGCATTTTATATGGAAATGCATCGTAGTAATATGTTAGACAAGTTTTATATGAGCATGGATGCAACACAGCCAGAAAGTGGGCAATCATTTGAAAGCAACATAACACACCTAGCAAATAGAAGACCAGAACTTAAAATTACACAAGAAGAAACAGTAGCGGCAAAACACAGTTTACCACTTATATTAGATACAACTAATTTTAGTTCTTATCCTATGGAAGAAACGCAATTCAGTACTGAACATTATTATCAAAATTCACTTATAAATATTATTCAGGAAACTTATTTTTACAGTCCAGAAATACATTTGACTGAAAAAACATTTAAGCCTATTGCATTTAAAC
>Ga0102812_10002187_pt1 | contig 13241 bp, 13 predicted proteins | sample ColrivemetaGS713_FD_79334 | JGI IMG/M metagenome (GOLD analysis project Ga0102812, IMG submission 79334) | Estuarine microbial communities from the Columbia River estuary - Flood tide ETM metaG S.713 | ecosystem: Environmental > Aquatic > Marine > Intertidal zone > Estuary | place: USA... | reverse complement strand
GCCGTCGCCAATGCGATGGCGACGATCTGATCTGCATCCGGTTTCACGTATCTCGCCATGTGCGCTACTTCCTATTCGCTTCCGCCTGCAGACGTGTGATGTCTGCGATCTCCCGTTCATGTTGCTGAGCAGCGCCGAGGCGTTGCCCGTTCCGATTACGGGCCATGCCCATAGGATCGCGGAAGCGGCTGGGCTGGTAGCCATACTGTCAAATACATGAAAGCGGCCGTTCACGGTTCAGGTTCAACGCCCCCCATGCTACACCAAGCACCAAGGTCAGCTATGCGCAGGAAGCACCCACTGCAAAGCCCCCTCGTTCAATGTCTCATTGACTAGCAATGGCGTCAGCAGCACGAAGGGCCAGCGCCATGATAGTCAAACTGGGAGCTTCCCCTCCGCCGGATGTGGGAAACGTACTGGCATCGGTGATCCAGAGGTTCGGGTGGTCATGGGTCCGCCCCATTGGATCAGCAACTGACCTAGTGCGGTCGGTCCCCATCCGTGCGGTGCCAAAGACATGCGTGGCCGTAAAGGAATCGCGGCTGCTTGCCTCTTCCACCAGGGCCGCCCCGGCCTCTGCCAGAACCGCCCGTGCAGCCTTGGCCATTTGGCGCAAACGCGTCACACTTTGCTCGGTCAAAACAGAAGATATCCGTGCGACAGGCAGGCCATGGGCATCGTGCTGTTCTGGGTCAAGGTCCACGCCAGAGCGGGTATCTGGTATGACCTGCCCAACCGCGCCGACCGCCAGCGCACTGCCAAAGCTGTCACGCAAGCTGGCCTTGAAGCCCGCACCGAAGCCTGGAACCAGCCGCGTGGCATACCCAATGGGGCCGTTCAGCCCTGTCTCAAGCGTAGTATGACTGAGACGGAAGTTCGCCGCACGCTCGTCTGCTTGGTTCGGTGTCCAACAGACAGCATCGGCCGGTAGACCAAGGTGGCTGTTAGCAAGGCCCGGTACAAACCCGACGCTGCGCCATGACAATGTCTCCATAAAATTCCGTCCAACCTGGCCAGAGCCATTGGCCACACCGTCCGGCGTGTCGGCGTTGGCCGACAGCAAGAGAAGCCGGGGTGTCTGCACAGCACCTGCTGCCAATACGAGGATCGGCGTCTCGATGCTTTCACGGCGGCCCGCGACAATGACATCCATTCGGGCGATCCGACCGTTTGGTCCGGTATGCAGGCGGGTGACAATGGCATTCGGCAGAAGCGTCAAGCGCCCTGTTTCCGCGGCTTGCGGCAGGAAAGTGACATCGGCTGATCCCTTGTCCCCCAAAGGGCAACCACGCGAGCATTGACCGCAATAGTTGCAGGGTGGTCGGCCGTTCCATGGCGCTGACAAAGCTGCGCGAGGGTTCACCTGCCAGCGTTGACCCAGTCGCGCTCCGGCCGCATGAAGCGCCAACGCGCCGGGGCTAAGCGGGTGCGGCGGCAAGGGATAAGGCCCACTGCGCCAGCGCCCGTCGTCGGCGTCGGTCCCAGCCACGCCCAAAACGCCCTCGGCCTCGGCATAAAGGTTTTCCAGATCAGCGTAGCCGAGCGGCCAGTCTGTTCCTGCACCGGTCAGGCTGTATTGGCGAAAGGCATCCGGGTGCAGGCGGTGCGCCTCGCCAACGAAATGAAGTGTGCTACCGCCGACGCCCTGCACATGTGAATAGCCGTTGGTCGAAGGCGGGCGAGGCGATCCTGCCGACAGACGCCACGGAAAGCCCCCGCGCGACCACGACGCTAGGTCTTCGCTGTCCGCATGCAGCGTACCAAGGTCGCCGTAGGTAATGCTGGCCTGACTGCCGGGGCGGAGAGGAAAGCCCTTTCGTTCCCATCCCGGGCGGTCCAGTGGATAGTCGCGTGCGGGATCAAAGGCGGGGCCTGCCTCAAGCAGGAGCACGCGCAGTCCATGCTGACACAACCGCCATGCTGCCGCAGCGCCCCCTGCGCCAGAGCCGACGACGACGGCATCATGCCCCTTGCTCAGCCCCATGGCGGCGGATAGCCGTTGGGCTGCGGCGCGGGGTCAAGCGGGAAACCCGCAACCGCCTCAGATCGGGCATAATAGAACTCGACCGCCAGAGTACGAAGGATGTGATAGAAACGCCCTGGTATCGCGTTGAAATCCGCACTTTCCATAAAGGTCAAAACTTCAGTTTGTTCAGGCGGCGTAAGGTCGCGGAATGGCCTATCTGCAAGATGGTCCATCCAGTCCAACGCCGCCGCAAACAGCCGCGTCATCATATCGTTTTCTGCCACGAAATCGGCGATGTCTTTGTCCACCCCCAGCGCACTGGCCGAAGGTGAGACATCATCAGCGGGCAGAAGGGTGTCGACCACCGACGCAAGCGACGCCATCGGCGCGGTATCGGCGGTAGCCGACCCGCAGACCGATGAAAGGCCAACGCTTAACATACCCATCAAAACAGCGCGTCGCTTGGCTTTCACTATGGGCGTCCTTGCCGCAAAGCCTTCGCCCCCAAACGCGGTGGCGTTTCTGACGCGATCGTCAACAAATTAGTCAAATTCAATTTCAGGAACTATGGTTGTCACCGTTTTCGGCTTCTTCGTCGCTCCCAAACCGAACTGCACGCCGCGCTTGCAGATATCGTAGCCGAAGGTCAGCGTAGCATCGCTCGTGTTGTAGCCAAGGCCAAGGTCGCAGCCGAAGGTGCCGTCAAAGTTGTAGGTCACGCCCGCCGCCGCAGCCGGTGCGTTGCGCTTATTGGTAGACAAAAGCTTAAGCGTCAAACCGGGTGTCCCGGCGCCAATGTCTGACCCGCCAAAGGTCCAACCAAATCCGAGAAATAGCGAAGGATCGTTTTTGACAGTTGTTTGGATGGTTGGTTCTCCAGCAAAAGATGCCGTCGCGCTTGCAAGTACAAACACAAGGGGAATGAGCTTTTTAGACATGTGGTTTATCCCTCTATAGGTTATTTCAAGACACTAATTATCACGCCACCGTGAAGTAAATCTATACCAAAATAACAAAAGAAGGCTTGTGGCTGACCCAAGTACCAAAACCCAGAAAAGGTAGTGACTACTTTGCACAGCCATCGTGTTGTGAAGCAAGCCCTCTGGGTACCTGTCCCCGCCGACCAAGATCTTGGTTTTGTGCTGCGACTCGCGTGAACGGCCGCTGTTGCGGGCTTATCCGGATACAGTTCCGACCCGCGCGGGTCCGGAGCCCTCCCTTCCTCTGACACGTGACTTCTGCACTGCATCGGTGAGCAAACGTCGTGTTTGGGCTGACAGACGTCATCCATGTCGGCGTCAGTCCACCCAAAGCGGCAAAATCAGGCGCCGCACCGCCGCAAGGCTGCTCGAGCCCATAGTGGCTGATGCTGCGCACTGCATAAATGTCTGGAAATTTCTCACCAGCGTTTGGAATTAGGAAAAAGACTTTGACATCGATTCTTACCCCGAGTGTAGTAAAAGATCGAAGCAAGGAGACAAAGTTGATGCATCCGACGGAAAAAGTCGTTCGGCAATTTCATGAATCGTGGGGCATGCGCGATCCTGATCGAGGCGCAGAAATTATCTCTGATGATTGCGACTTTGAAGACATCGCTCGTCAAGAAAAACTGACAGGCAAAGAGGCTTACAAGGACGACTACCATCGATGGCGGGAGGCTTTCCCAGATGGTCTTTGTGAAGTTGAAAACGTTATAGTCAGTCAATGTGGAGAATGGGCAACCGTTGAATTTCGTAACACAGGCATTCACGCTGGAGTCCTGCGCTCTAGTCTCGGAGATTTTCAACCCACCGGGAAGAGGGCCGAGGTACGTTACTGTTCCGTGATGAGAGTTAAGAATGGAATGGTGGTTGAAGGTCGAGATTACTACGACAGCGCAACGATTGCTCGCCAACTCGGGCTGGTTGACTGATCACTTAATCGCTGAATGAACATCGCTGATATTCTGGGGTACATTGCGGTGTACCGAAAAATGAAAGCGGACTTTCGATAGGAACCGACTACTGACCGCTTGTCCCGCCCTGCCGTCATTTGCCGATTGAAAATGCTGCGCGGGGCATGAATGGCCGTTTCGACGGGCCGCACCGCAGCATTGGGCTGGGTCGACCAGCGGCGGCTTTGGGCCGACCACGTCGGCGCTGCTGTCGCCTTCGCAAGGGGCGGAAAGCCGCCTGACGGAGGTGCAGCATTGCAAACGCAGGATTTTCGAAAAGCAGACGCGCGAGCGGGTCAACGTAATCGACTTGATCCAGCGCAAATACACCACGCCGGTTCCATGCAATGGATGTCACAAAACTGTCATAATTTTGGTGTCGGGCAACAAGCCTTGTGACGGTTGTGGCGCAGATCCGGGGGGACGGCATGAGCGAAAACGCGTGGAACGTACGCAAGCTCGAGGAAGGCCTGCTGGTCAATCGAGCCGAGCTTTTCCGGCTGGGCACGGCGCTGCTCTTTATCGTTCTGATCATGCTTGTAGCTCTGGCGCGCGGTCCGGAGGGGCCGGGCGGGATCCTTTTGGTGACAGCCGCGATGATCGGCGGGTACATGGCGCTCAACATCGGTGCGAACGACGTGGCCAACAATGTCGGGCCGGCGGTCGGCTCACGCGCGATCACGCTCACTGGAGCGATCCTGATCGCGGCCGTTTTCGAGGCGGGCGGCGCCCTGATTGCGGGTGGAGACGTCGTCGGGACAATCAAGAGCGGAATCATTGATCCGGCGATGATTGGCGACACGAACACGTTCATATGGCTGATGATGGCTGGGCTCCTCGCTGCCGCCCTCTGGCTGAATCTCGCCACAGCAGTGGGCGCGCCGGTCTCGACGACCCACTCGATTGTGGGCGGCGTGCTGGGGGCTGGCGTCGCAGCGGGCGGCTGGGGCATTGCCAACTGGGGCGTGGTTGGCCAGATCGCGGCGTCCTGGGTGATCTCGCCGGTTCTGGGCGGAGTCATCGCCGCCGGGTTTCTTTATCTCATCAAGCGCACGATCACCTATCAGCCAGACCTGCTGGTCGCCGCCAAGCGGATGGCGCCGATCCTGATCGCCGTGATGGGCTGGTCGTTCACCACCTATCTGGCGCTCAAGGGTCTGAACCAGATTATTTCAATCGGGTTTGTAACGGCAAGCGGCCTTGGCCTAGTCGTTGCAGCGGTGGTCTGGGCGTTGATGCGCCGTCATGTCGAACGGGCGGCACCGCAACTGACCAATGACAAGGAAGGGGTCAACGCGCTTTTCACCATTCCGTTGATCTTCGCTGCCGCACTACTGAGTTTCGCGCACGGCGCGAACGACGTGGCCAACGCAGTCGGCCCACTTGCAGGTATCACCGAAGCGGTGATGCAGGGCGACATCACCGGCAAAGCACCTATTCCCTTGTGGGTCATGCTGGTCGGCGCCATCGGCATCGTGCTCGGTCTTGCGCTGTACGGGCCAAAGCTGATCCGGACCGTCGGATCGGAGATCACCGAACTGGACAAGACGCGGGCGTTCTGCGTGGCCCTGGCGGCCGCGATCACGGTGATCATTGCCTCGCAACTCGGATTGCCGGTGAGTTCGACCCATATCGCGGTTGGAGGCGTTTTCGGTGTGGGATTTCTGCGCGAATATCTCAAGGTCAGCTACTCCCGGATGATCGAGGACATCCGCGCGCACCATCGAGACAGCAACGGCGAGTCGGTCGAGGCATTTCTTAACCGGTTTGAGGCGGCGAACGTTCAAGAGAGGGGTGACATGCTGCGCAAGCTCAAGTCGGGCGGCGCGGCCGGAGCGCTTTACAAGAACGAGCGCAAGGGCCTTCAGAAGATCCAGCGCATCGAGTTGGTCAAGCGGACGCTGCTTCTGCGTATCGTGGCAGCTTGGTTGATCACGGTTCCGGCCGCAGCGATCCTGTCGGCGATGATCTTCTTTATGCTTCGTGGCGCCCTTCTACCATGACAGGGGCACCGGTTCTTTGTGCCGTCGATTTCTCGATTGATTCCGAGGCCGCTCTCCTATGGGCGGCTCGGTATGCAGAACGCGAGGACGTCCGACTGGTCGTGCTGCATGTGGTCCATGATCCGGCCGCGAGTCCCGGCTTCTACCACAAGCCCGAGGCGGGATGGCTGCGCCCGATGGAGGATGTGGCGCAAGCGATGTTCGTCGAGTTCCTCGACGGCGTACGCAAGCGAAACCCCGAGGCGGTCGGGCTCGGGCGGATCGAGACGATGCTACGGACCGGTCTGCCGGCGGGACGGATCACCGAGGCGGCCGACGAGATTGGCGCCGGTCTTTTGGTGGTTGGCAGCCGTGGACGGACCGGGCTGCCACATATCCTGCTGGGATCGGTCGCGCAGCGTGTCACACAGATCTCCGCAGCACCCGTCACGGTCGTCAAGGCGCCGGAGATTTCAGAGCCATGACCGAAGATCTCGACACGTTCGCGCTGTTCACCGGGCTTTTCGGCGGGCTCGCGCTGTTCCTGTTTGGCATGGACCTGATGACTGCGGCACTCAAGCGGCTTGCGGGCGATCAGTTGAAGGATCTGTTGGGCAAGGTCACCGGCAACCGCTTCATGGGTCTCGGGTTGGGCGCGATCGTGACCGGGCTGGTGAATTCCTCCTCGGTAACAACGGTGATCGTGGTCGGGTTCATTTCGGCGGGTCTGATGTCGATGGCGCAGAGCGTCAGCGTCATCATGGGTGCCAACATTGGGAGCACGGTGACAGCACAGATCCTTGCGTTCAACGTGACACGCTTTGCCTTGCCGGCGATCACGCTGGGATTCCTCGTCTCGTTCCTTTCGAAGCGGAAGGATCGGCAGGATTACGGACGGATGTTGCTTGGGCTTGGGCTCGTTTTCTACGGCATGGGACTGATGAGCACAGCGATGACGCCACTCCGAAGCAACGAGGCCTTTCTAGAATTCATCTCAACGTTACAGAATCCGGTTCTGGCCATCGTGACCGGCATTGTGTTTACGGCGATCATCCAGTCCTCGGCCGCCACGACCGGCATCGTGATCGTCCTTGCCGGGCAGGGGATCATGACGCTGGAGACGGCGATTGCGGTGGCGATGGGGGCCAATATCGGCACCTGCGCCACGGCGGCTCTCGCTGTTATTGGCAAACCGCGCGAGGCGGTGCGGGCTGCGGTCGTGCATGTGCTTTTCAACGTTGCGGGCGTGCTGGTCTGGATCCTGTTCATCGACCGGCTGGCCGAGGTTGCGATGGCGGTCTCACCCACGGGCGACGTGCCACGCCAAGTGGCGAATGCACACACGATCTTCAACGTGGCGAACACGCTGCTGTTCATCGGGTTCACCACGCAGATTGCGCGGTTTGTCGAATGGTTGGTGCCAGACAGGCCCTTGGCGCAGGATGCACCGCTGACGCCGAAATACCTCGACAAAGAGCTTGTCTCGACACCGGCTTTTGCGATCGGGAACGCCCGGCGCGAGATCGGCCGGCTTGGCGAATACGTCACTGGCATGCTGCGAATGGCACTTTTGGCGAACCTGTCAGGTTCCAGGGCGGAGCTTGAGGCGCTGAGCGAAATGGACAAGCCGGTCGATGATCTGCACCGTGCGATCCTTGGCTATCTTGGCGAAGTCTCAAAGTCGCGCCTATCGGAAGACCAGTCGCGCGATCTGATGCAACTGGTGAGCGTTGCGAACGATCTGGAACATATCGCCGACGTCATCGGCTCGCACATGGTCACCTCGACACGCAAGCGCCTGGACGAGGGTGCCCGCATCAGCCCCGACACCGCCAAGCGACTTGGCGATTATCACAGCGCGGTGGCGATGGCGCTTGAAGGGTCGGTCCAGTCGGTCGTCACTGAGGACGCCAAGGCCGCCAGCGCTGTCCGCGACATGAAGAACGAGGTGGTCGAAATGTCACGCTACATCAGTCGGACGCGGTTCGAGCGGATCAAGAGCGCCGACGGCGCCATCGGGCGATACGTGCGGGAGGTCGAGTTGCTCGAACTGCTCGACGGCATCTTCAAGACCGCACGCCGCATTGCCCAGAGCCAGATCGAGAGGGAGGAGCCCGAAGCCGCTCCGGCAGCCTGATGTGGCCTGTCTCGGCTTGCAGCACTTGCGGCGAGGCCGGGCTGCGCGCCAAGGTCGAGAACCGCATCAATGCCTGGGCGGCCCAGCTCAATGCCGACCGGACCACTTTTGACGACAAGGCCGATACGGGTCACACCTAATACCCAGGGCAGCCAATCGCAGAAATGTAGGTAAAAAAGCAAAAGGACGCTAAAATGGCGGAGAGTTCCAAAGTCACATCGACCAGGCTCAGTACAAAGGCATACGAAGCCAGATTGCGGCAACTCCAGATCGAACTGGTTAAACTGCAGGAGTGGGTCAAGGATACGGGCCACCGGGGGGGCAATCATCTTCGAAGGCCGCGATGCCGCTGGCAAAGGCGGCACGATCAAGCGCATCACAGCATCCCCCCTAAATGCCCGATAACGCTGGCCATTAGGCATTCTGACAAAGATCTGCCCATACATTGATGTCTGAAAGAGTATTTATATACAATATGTTACTGTGTTTTAATGCACTATTTTGCCGATAATCGTTGCCGGTCTTGGTTGCCGAAGTCTGAGCCCCATTAAAAATGGGGGGATTGGAGCCCATATTGACCGATACTGCGCTGTGTATGAACGTCGGCACTCACGAAAAGAAGTTCAACCTAGGATTGGCGGACAAACTTTCGGCGCAGCCCTAGAAGAGTTGTGCGGTTGAGGTACCACAAAAAGTAACCAACCGCGTTATTGCGTCCGTCGGTTTGGGGCATTAAGCCGCGTGACATGCGGTTCATCTGCCAAGCATAGTATTCAACCCGCGACACAGTGTTGACCAGATTTATGAACCAGTTTTGGGCGTTCAATCCGAACCGGCCCCGCCCGATAACTAGGCCGTCTTCTTCGATGCCGATCTTATCAAGCGAACCGTCAAGGAGCCGGTTCACCGCATCCGGTTGAACACAAAGGGGGCGCGCAAGACCAATCATGTCTATGCCATCATCCTCAATCGCGCGCTCCATCGCATCGATGCTGCGAAACCCTCCTGTCACCATGAGTGGGACAGTGACAGCTTTGCGCACCTCACGCGCATATTCCAAGAAATAGGCTTCGCGTTTGCTCGTGCTGTCGCGCTGTTTCTCCTCGGTTCCATTAACAAAACTCATCTGTTCGTAGGTTCCGCCAGATAGTTCAATGAGATCAATGCCGTCCTGTTCGAGCCATCGCGCAACCTGGCAGCTGTCCTCGATCGTAAATCCACCTTTCTGGAAATCCGATGAGTTCAGTTTCACCGCAATGGGAAAATCGTTGCCTACGGCTGCGCGCATCGCTTCATAGACCTTGCGCAGGAAATTCGCACGCTTTTCAAGTGATCCGCCCCAGTCGTCGGTACGCTTGTTTGTGATCGGCGACAGGAATTGACTGACAAGATAGCCGTGCGCGGCATGTATCTGCACACCGTCAAACCCTGCCTTTTTTGCAATCTCTGCAGTCTTGGCATAGCGTTGGATGGCCTCCTCGATATCTTCGGACGTCATTGCCCTTGGTTTTCCGAATAGACCAAGAATGCGCAGCTTTTCGGCGGAAGGAGACAACGGTCGCGTGTGTACAACAATGGGGCATTGGCGGCCCGGATGACTTATCTGCATCCAAATTTGACTGCCACCCGACTTCGCGGACTGCGCCCACGCTTGCAGCGCGTCTAGGACGCGCTCATCTTCGACAACCACATTGCCCGGCCGTTCAAGGTAACGTCTGTCGACCATGACGTTACCGGTCATTTGCATGGCCATTCCGCCATTTGACCATCGCTCATAAAGCGTTTGATGCGCCTTGCTCGGCGCATCGCGAGCATCCGCGAGGGCTTCGGTCATGGCACTCCGGGCGAAGCGGTTTTTCAGACGCACGCCGCAAGGCAGGTTGAGGTGGTCGGAGTATTTTCCTTTTGTCATGGCGTGTCACTCCAACCAATCCGCTAAAATAAAACTTGGATCACCCAAGTCGGGCCTGCCTGCCCGAGATCTTCCACCTTAACAAGCTCTGATGCACCCATAGGCATGCCGACACAGCGGTCATTGGAACCAAGAAATCGAACGGGGCTTTGTCCGCAATGTGTGAATTCGGCCCTCGCAGATTTTGCAACTGCCGCGAATGGCCGCTCTGACGGGCCGCACCGCAGCATGACCGGGGATGGCTGAACGGCAGGACTGGGCCGTCAATGCCCCTCTTCTGAAATCTAGCGCAGGTCGGCTTTGTTCCGCAAAGCAAACGCCTAAGAGACGGTATCGGACCCTAGACCGCTGAGTCTGCCCCGTTCCTTTTGCAAAATCCATATGCATAAGATGTGCATGGTTTGTGCATAGGATGTGTAAGGTCGCTTTTCGCGGTTCTTGGCGGTGTAAATAAAAAGCCGCGCTCAGGGGCGCGGCTCTAAAACTCAGCTTATCCAGAGGCGTTACTTCGGCAAAGGCCCGATCAGCATGATCATTTGGCGACCTTCCATTTTGGGGAAGTTCTCGACCTTGCCCACCTCTTTGGTGTCCTCGGCCACACGCTCCAGCAGCTCGCGTCCCAAATTCTGGTGCGCCATTTCACGGCCACGGAACCGCAGGGTGATCTTCACCTTGTCACCGTTTTCCAGAAACTTGAAGACCGAGCGCATTTTGACTTCATAGTCATGCTTGTCTGTATTGGGACGGAACTTGATCTCTTTGATTTCAATGATTTTTTGCTTCTTGCGCGCTTCGGACTCGCGTTTTTGCTGTTCGTATTTGAACTTGCCGAAATCCATAATTTTGCAGACGGGCGGGTTGGCATTGGGCGAAATCTCGACCAGATCCAATCCTGCTTCTTCAGCCATTACCATGGCACGTTCGGGTGAAATCAGACCGACATTCTCGCCATCTGCGCCAATCAGGCGGATTTCGGGACCACGAATGCGGTCATTGATGCGGGGGCCGGTGTCGCGCTGTGGTGGCGCGTTATGAGGTCTGCGGGCTATGGTATTGTTCCTTTGATCGTTTTCAGCTTTGAGGCCGCAACGTAAACGCGCCTCGCAGGTGTTTCAAGCGACAAAATAGGCAGTTTTGCGCTGATTTATCCAAGTTTCCCCTTGCTACCGCGCATAGGCAGGTGCATTTGCCACATACACTTTTTTTCGCGGCCCCCACGGGCTGCGACTCTGTTAGGGGAAAAACCATGAAGAAACTGCTTTTGGCACTCGCTGCCATTGTCGTTCTGGCGTTGGGCTATTTTGGCTATACCAGCAATATGACATCGAAAATGGAAGCCGAAGCTGCCGCAACAGCCGCCGCTGAAGCCAAAGCCGCTGCCGAGGCTGCTGAAGCCAAAGCTGCAGAAGAAGCAGCTGCTGCCGCTAAAGCCGCAGAAGAGGCCGCTGCCGCTGCCGCAGCGAAAGTAGAAGAAGAAGCCGCCGCCGCTGCAAAGGCTGCGGAAGAAGCTGCTGCAAAAGCTGCGGAAGAAGCTGCCGCGGCTGAAGCTGCCGCCGCTGAGGAGGCTGCAAAATCTGCAGAGCAAAAAGCCGCAGAAGCTGCTGCCGCTGCTGAAGCGGAAGCAAAGGCCGCTGAAGAAGCTGCTGCTGCCGCTGCAGAAGAAGCCAAAGCCGCCGCCGAAGCTGCCGCAAAAGAAGCGGCTGACAAAGCCGCAGCCGAAGCCGCAGAAGCAGCAAAAGCGGCTGAAGAAGCTGCTGCCGCTGCCGACAATGGCGTCGCGGATCTGTTGAACGTTGAAAACTTTGACATGGCCAAAGTAAGCGAAGCGATTGACGGATCAGCCTTGGGCGACATCCAAAAGACGCTGCTGAAAGGCGCTTTGGACAAAGCCAAAGACAATCCTGAGTTGCTGAAAGGCGCACTGGATCAGGTCAAGGCGGCGTTGGGTCTGTAAGACGACGCACATTGCAAAAAGAAAACTGCGCTTGGCAACAAGCGCAGTTTTTTTATTGTCTATCAAAAGGTTGCGGCGTTAGTCCAAAAATGCCTTTTCCACGACATACTCACGTGGCGCTGAATTGGCGCCCTCGCGCAAGCCATATCCTTCAAGCATTTCTTTGATCTCGAGGTTGAACGCCATGTTGCCACAAACCATGGCGCGATCTGTTTGAGGGCTCAGCGGGGCAACGCCAAGATCCTTGAACGCTTCGCCCGAGCGCATCAGATCCGTGATACGACCCATCTTTGGGCTCTTTTCACGCGTGGTTGTCGGATAGTAGCGCAGCTTGTCGGCAAAACCTTCGCCAATCAGCTCGGCCAGCATTTCATCCTTGCGAATACTGTCGATCAGGGCGGCCCCATAGTGCAACTCGCTTGCCTCGCGGCAGGTATGGGTAAGGATAACCTCGTCATAGTCCTCATAGGTCTGCGGGTCGCGCAGGAGCGAGGCAAAAGGTGCAAACCCGGTACCGGTGGCAAAGAACCAAATGCGTTTGCCTGGTAGCAGCGCATCATGCACCAGCGTGCCGACAGGTTTAGGGCGTAGGATGATTTCATCACCGACTTTAATATGCTGCAACCGGCTGGTCAGTGGGCCATCTGGAACTTTGATCGAATAAAACTCCAGCTCGTCATCCCAACTGGGCGAAGCAATGGAATAGGCCCGTAACAGGGGTTTGCCATTTTCGCCCATCAGGCCGATCATTACAAATTCACCCGAGCGGAACCGCAGCGTTTGCGGGCGCGTTACGCGAAAGGAAAACAGCCGGTCAGTCCAGTGTGTCACGTCTGTGACGGTCTGAGAGTCGGGCAGGGTTGGGACTTTGATCGCTTTTTCTTTGGTCACTGGTCTTTGCTCGGTCATATTGTTGACGGACTACGCGGTCCGCCCTCCATTTAGCGTTTCGTTCAGAGAATAGAAAGTGTCTCAGCCAGCCCTTAGGCGCGACTGATAGTCATGGGCACGCCAATCAGACCGGAATAACCAATCTTCTTCGGGTTGCCGCTCCGCCAGTTGTTCGCTGATTTCGATCTCGTCAAATCCTGCACGGCGCGCCATAGCGTATTGATCCGAGATGACATGCCCCCGCGCGCGCAGGCGTCCGGTGTACCCCATTAGCCGCAATTGGCGGGCAATGCTAAAGCCGCGCCCATCGGAAAAACTGGGAAAATCAATACGGATCAGACTGAGTTTAGGCAGGCGCCCGGCAAGCTCGTTTGCATCCGCGCTGGCGGGCAGGTCGATCGCGTCATGATCGCGGGCATCTTCCAACGCTACAATCTGGTGGTCATGGGAATCCGTGCTAAAACCT
>Ga0102812_10002185_pt1 | contig 13242 bp, 11 predicted proteins | sample ColrivemetaGS713_FD_79334 | JGI IMG/M metagenome (GOLD analysis project Ga0102812, IMG submission 79334) | Estuarine microbial communities from the Columbia River estuary - Flood tide ETM metaG S.713 | ecosystem: Environmental > Aquatic > Marine > Intertidal zone > Estuary | place: USA... | reverse complement strand
TCGATCTTTGCGCCCGACCAGACCAAGGTCGTTGGCCGGATGGTAAGGGTGCTGGCGTGGTATGACAACGAATGGGGATTTTCTGCCCGCATGGCGGATGTCGCCGCCCACATGGGTCGGATGCTCCACTAAGTTGCAATTTCCTGCCGAAGCCTGAATATCATATAGCGATAGAACCATACATTCGCTAAGGCTTGGTCATGATTGAAAGATTTACAAAGGAAAGTGTCGGGCTTTCGTTCCTGATCCTGATTCAGGCAGCCTGCGCTGTGTTCTTTGTTTACGACGTGACAACGGATGCAATGGAATTGGGTGCGAACGGCAAATCCGTTGACCTCAAATTCATCTTTGAGACGGTTTCGGCAATTGGCCTCATCGCTGCGGTGATTTTCGAAACGACTTATCTGTCGCGTCTGATCCGCCGCAAGGAACACCTTGAACGACAGGCGTCATTGGCGGCCGGTGCGTTTTACGAAGTGATTGAGGACCATTTCAATCGCTGGGGCCTGACTGCGGCAGAAATCGATGTCGCCCGTTTCACGATCAAAGGCTTTTCTATCGCTGATATCGCCCAATTCCGGTCTTCGGCCGAGGGCACGATCAAATCCCATTTGAATGCGATCTACCGCAAAGCTGGCGTGGGGAGCCGAGGGGAACTCCTCAGCCTTTTGATCGAAGAAATGCTTGGTTCGCGCTCGGCCGCCTGAACAGGGCTTGGAATTTCTGCGGTTTGGGCCATAGTCCCCCCATGACCACGCGCATTTCCATCTGGCTATTTCTCGTTATCGCGACGTTGATCGTGCTGGACCAGATCATGGGCTGGGGTGCCAGTCTGTATGTGATCCGAAAACTGTTCGCGCTGATCGAAACGCTCACTTTCTGGCGGTAACCCGACCATTTTGATTTCGGCGGTTGACCTTTCGCCGTAAATCGCAATGTTAGCGCCAACATTAACGACCCCTAGGGGTCACCATTTTCGATTCCCCGGAGGGCACATAAATGGCAGTCAAAGTTGCAATCAACGGATTTGGTCGTATCGGGCGCAATGTGTTGCGCGCGATTATCGAGTCGGGACGCACCGATATCGAGGTCGTCGCGATCAACGATCTCGGACCGGTCGAAACCAATGCCCACCTTCTCCGCTACGACTCGGTTCATGGCCGTTTCCCGCATGAGGTGAAGACAACCGCAAACACCATCGACGTGGGCCGTGGCCCGATCGAAGTCACCGCAATCCGCAATCCTGCTGACCTGCCGTGGAACCACATCGACATCGTGATGGAATGCACCGGTATCTTCACCAGCAAGGAAAAGTGCCAGGCGCACCTTGAAAACGGGTCGAGCCGCGTTCTGATCTCGGCCCCGGGTGACGGTGCAGACAAGACCATCGTTTACGGCGTCAACCACGACACGCTGACCAAGGACGACATCGTTGTTTCGAACGCGTCCTGCACCACCAACTGCCTGTCGCCAGTGGCCAAGGTGCTGAACGATACGATCGGCATCACCAAGGGCTTTATGACCACGATCCACAGCTATACTGGCGACCAGCCGACGCTGGATACGATGCACAAAGACCTGTATCGCGCCCGCGCCGCTGCGCTGTCGATGATCCCGACCTCGACCGGTGCGGCCAAGGCCGTGGGTCTGGTTCTGCCGGAGCTGAAGGGCAAGCTGGATGGCGTCGCGATCCGCGTGCCGACCCCGAATGTGTCGGTTGTTGACCTCGTGTTCGAAGCATCGCGCCCGACCACTGTCGAGGAAGTCAACGCCGCAATCCGCGCCGCCGCCGATGGCAAGCTCAAGGGCATTCTTGGCTACACCGACGAACCGTTGGTCAGCTCGGATTTCAACCACAACCCTCATTCCTCGGTCTTCCACATGGACCAGACCAAAGTAATGGACGGCAACATGGTCCGCATCCTGACCTGGTATGACAACGAATGGGGCTTCTCCAACCGGATGAGCGATACCGCCGTCGCGATGGGCAAGCTGATCTAATCGGGTCATGCCCAGAGTTACAGAAAAAGGGCCCTTAACGGGCCCTTTTTTATTTGCTGATTGCTAAGAACGGCAAATGTCGGGATCAGTTAGGGCAGCTAACACGCCCCCGCGAATGATCACCGGCGGAGTTTCGATTCCAGTGCCGCCTTGACCGAAGGCGGCACGAATTTTGACACATCTCCGCCCAGCCTGCAGATTTCCTTGACCAATTTGGACGCGATCGCCTGATTTTTGGCGTCTGCCATCAGGAACACGGTCTCGATCGAATTATCCAGACTGCGGTTCATGCCCACCATCTGAAATTCATATTCGAAATCGGCCACGGCGCGCAGGCCGCGAATGATAACCCCTGCCCCCACATCGCGCGCGCAGTCGATCAGCAGGTTTTCAAAGGGGTGAACGATCACCTCGGTCCCGACGCGTTCGCCCAAGGGCACGCATTCTTCCTTGATCATGGCGACGCGTTCATCAAGACCGAACAAAGGGCCTTTGTCGCGGTTGATCGCGACGCCAATGACCAATCGGTCCACCAACGTGCAGGCCCTGCGAATGATGTCGATATGTCCATGTGTGACCGGGTCAAAAGTTCCCGGGTAAAGCCCGATACGCATGGCAATCCTCGCCTAGTTTCGTTACCGGCACGCAACATTATTGCGCACCGGAATGCAAGTGCAGAAACCGGGACCTAATGCCCCATAATCATGCCTTGAAGCGCATCTTTTTCCATCGCCAGTTCAGAAAGCCGCGCCTTGACCACGTCCCCGATGGAAATCAGGCCGATGGTTTTACCATCCTCGACTACGGGCAAATGGCGGAAACGGCCATCGGTCATTGTCTGCAACACAAAATCGGCGGAATCGGACGTGGAACAGGTCACGATCTTTTTCGTCATCAGGTTCTCAACCGGTTCCGAGAGACAGCCTACCCCGCGCCGCCCCAATTCACGGACGATATCCCGTTCCGAAAGAATCCCGTCGAGGCTATGACCATCAGACGACACAACCACCGTCCCGATCCGCTTTTCCGACAGGATCGCGACCGCTTCGGAAACCAATGCAGTCGGTTTTACCGAAAGCACTCCCAGATCAGCCTTGGAATTCAGGATCTGTTGGACAAGCATTTTGGCCTCCTTGGTTGGTGTGTATAACCTCAGCGTCCGATCATTTTGCCCCTTCTGTCAAGCGCAGAGGGATTCCAGACGCGCAACCTCGGCCCGAATTCCATTAGTTAGCGCCACCGCAATCCGTGCGAGCCTATCTGATCGCCGATCCACTAGGTGTCGCACCAGATAAAAGGACCGAACCAGCGATACATCGGCGGTCAGAACCTTTTTCAATTCGGGCGCAAAGGGCAAGGCAAAGTCGTGGACAATCCCCACACCGCCCTGCCGCAACATCTGCAACTGGACAGCAACCGAATTCGACGCCCGCTGCACGCCACTGGCCCCCAGATCGCCCAGATAGTCCAGTTCCTTGTCAAAGATCATGTCGGGGATATAGCCGACCACCGGAACGCCCCTTAGATCGTCCAGTCGGGTAGGATGCTGTAAATCCGCCCGCATCGCCAGATGCAGATGGTAATCGGTGATCCGCTGGACGGTCATGCGACCCGTGTTGGGCGGAGAGACGGTGATTGCCAGATCGGCCTCGCGCTTGGACAGGTTCACGACGCGGGGCAGCGCAAGGATCTGGATTTCCAGCCCCGGGTTCTGGTCCTGCAATTGGGCGCAGACCTGCGGCAAGACAAAATTCGCGCAGCCGTCAGGCGCCCCGATCCTGACCTGACCGGTTAAACCCTGACTTGCGCCCTGCCCTTCGTCGATGGCGAGCGACAACAGATCCTCGGCCTCGGTTGCTCGGTCCCGCATCCGCTGGCCGAGGTCGGTCAAGGCATATCCCTGCGGCGATTTCACAAATAGCGCTGACCCAAGGCTTTCCTCAAGCCGCGCAATACGCCGCCCGACCGTGGCTGGGTCCATTCGCAGAACGGGCGCCGCCGCCGTCAGGCTTTCGGTTCTGGCCACCGCCAGAAACACCCGCATATCATCCCAATTTGCCATGGCTACCTTGCATTTTTGCAAAATGATTTTGCCATACTCTGTCTTTTACAAACGAAAATGCAAGACTATCACTATGCCAGAGCAAATCTATTTCACATGCAGATCGGGAGGATCCCATGAAAGAACTCACCCATTACATCAACGGTGCCCATGTCAAAGGCACCTCGGGCCGTTTCGCCGACGTCTTTAACCCCGCCACGGGCGAAGTTCAGGCCCGTGTTCCGCTGGCCTCGGCCGCCGAGATGGACATGGCGGTTGCCGCCGCCGCCGCCGCACAACCCGCTTGGGCCGCCGTGAACCCGCAGCGCCGCGCCCGCGTGATGATGAAATTCGTCAGCTTGCTGAACGACAACATGGACCGCCTTGCCGAGGCCCTGTCGCGTGAGCACGGCAAAACCCTGCCGGACGCCGCTGGTGACGTGCAGCGCGGTCTTGAGGTCGTGGAATACTGCATCGGCGCGCCCGAACTGCTTAAGGGTGATTTCACCGATAGCGCAGGCCCCGGGATCGACATGTATTCGATGCGTCAGGCGCTGGGTGTGACCGCAGGGATCACCCCGTTCAACTTTCCCGCCATGATCCCGATGTGGATGTTTGCGCCCGCGATCGCCTGCGGCAACGCGTTTATCCTCAAACCGTCAGAACGCGATCCGTCGGTCCCGCTGATGCTCGCCGAACTGATGGAAGAGGCAGGACTGCCCAAGGGCATTCTGCAGGTCGTCAATGGCGACAAAGAGGCCGTTGATGCGATCCTCGACCATCCGGTGATCCAGTCGGTCGGGTTCGTCGGGTCCACCCCGATTGCCGAATATATCTATGGGCGCGGCTGTTCGAACGGCAAGCGGGTGCAGTGCTTTGGCGGTGCCAAAAACCACATGATCATCATGCCCGACGCTGATCTTGATCAGGCCGCAGATGCGCTTATCGGGGCTGGCTATGGTGCTGCGGGCGAACGTTGCATGGCGATTTCGGTCGCGGTTCCGGTGGGCGATGAAACCGCCGACCGCCTGATTGAAAAGCTGGTGCCGCGCATCGAAAAGCTGAAGGTCGGCCCCTATACCGCTGGCAAGGACGTGGATTATGGTCCGGTTGTGACAGCCGCTGCCAAAGCCAATATCCTCAAGCTGGTGGAATCGGGCGTGGCACAGGGTGCGAAACTGGTCGTCGATGGCCGCAATTTCAGCCTGCAAGGGTACGAGGACGGGTTCTTTGTCGGCCCGCATCTGTTCGACCATGTGACCAAGGATATGGACATCTACCGCAAGGAAATCTTTGGCCCCGTCCTGTCCACCGTCCGCGCCAAGACCTATGAAGAGGCGATCGGCCTTGCGATGGATCACGAATACGGCAACGGCACCGCGATCTTTACCCGCGATGGTGACACCGCCCGCGATTTCGCCAACCGGATCAACATCGGCATGATCGGGATCAACGTGCCGATCCCGGTGCCGCTGGCCTATCACACCTTTGGCGGCTGGAAGAAATCTGCCTTTGGCGACCTGAACCAGCACGGTCCGGACGCGTTCAAGTTCTACACGCGAACCAAGACCATCACCTCGCGTTGGCCGAGCGGTATCAAAGAAGGCTCTGCTTTCAACTTCAAGGCTATGGACTAATCCACGCTTTTGCTCTGCCGCCCCGATTGGGCGGCAGAGTTCCCCCCAGACGGGGCCTCCCCCGCCTGCTGCCTTGCGCTCTTTTGACCGCTTGCAATTCGGCACGGGTCGGCGTTGAATTAAACAACCGTTCATTTCCAAACACAGAGGGCCGCAAATGGATTTTGCTTTGACCGAGGAACAGAGCGCAATCTTTGACATGGCGCGAGATTTTGGCGCAGCCGAAATCGCCCCCCACGCCCGTACATGGGAAAAGGACGGGACGATCCCCAAGGACCTTTGGCCGAAACTGGCGGAACTCGGGTTTGGCGGGCTGTATGTATCCGAAGAAAACGGCGGATCTGGCCTTAGCCGGTTGGACGCGACACTGGTGTTCGAGGCCCTGTCGATGTCCTGCGCCAGTGTTGCTGCGTTTTTGTCGATCCACAACATGTGCGCCCGGATGATCGACCAGTTCGGCAGCGACGCGCTGCGCGACAAATACCTGCCCCGCGCCTTGACGATGGAAACGGTGTTTTCCTATTGCCTGACCGAACCCGGCAGCGGTTCCGACGCGGCTGCCCTGAAAACCAAGGCAGAGCGCACCAATGACGCTTGGGAACTGACGGGAACCAAGGCCTTTATTTCCGGCGGCGGCTATTCGGACGCCTATATCGTCATGGCCCGCACCGTCGGTGATGGCCCCAAGGGCATCTCAGCCATTATCCTGGAAGACGGGACCAAAGGCCTATCCTTTGGCGGGCTGGAGGACAAAATGGGTTGGCGGTCGCAACCCACACGGCAGGTCCAGATGGACGCAGCCCAAGCCCCAGCCGAAAACCTGCTGGGTGACGAAGGCCGCGGGTTCACCTATGCGATGATGGGGCTGGATGGCGGGCGGCTGAATATCGGGGCCTGTTCCATCGGGGCGGCGCAATCGGCGCTGGACCAAACCATCGCCTATATGGCGGAACGCAAAGCCTTTGGTCAGTCCATCGACCAGTTTCAGGCGCTGCAATTCCGGCTGGCAGATATGGAGATCGAGCTTCAGGCCGCCCGCACGTTCCTGCGTCAGGCCGCATGGAAGCTGGACCAAAAAGCCCCCGATGCCACAAAATTCTGCGCCATGGCCAAGAAAATGGCGACCGAAGTCGGCAGCCGCGTTGCTGACCAATGCCTGCAGCTACATGGCGGATACGGATACCTCGCCGACTATGGGATCGAAAAGATCGTGCGCGATCTGCGGGTGCACCAAATTCTGGAAGGCACCAATGAAATCATGCGGATGATCGTGGCCCGCAGCATGGTGGCGAAATGACGGACCTCATCCTTGGGACCAAGGGCAAGGCGGGGATCATTACCCTCAACCGCCCCGCAGCCCTGAACGCGCTGTCCTATGACATGGTGACAGGGATCGAGGCCGCACTGGACCAATGGCGCGATGATCCGGCGGTCGAACTGGTGATCATCGACGGTGCTGGCGACCGCGCATTCTGTGCCGGCGGCGATATCGCCAAGATGTATGAAACCGGTCGCGCGGGCGACTATGGTTTCGGCCAGAAATTCTGGCGTGACGAATATCGGATGAACGCCAAACTGTTCGAATTTCCCAAACCGGTCGTCAGCTTCCTGCACGGGTTTGTCATGGGCGGCGGGGTCGGTGTGGGCTGCCACGCCAGCCACCGGATCGTCTGCGCCACCAGCCAGATCGCCATGCCGGAATGCGGGATCGGGCTGGTGCCGGATGTGGGGGGCACGCTCTGGCTCGCCCGTGCGCCGGGGCGTCTGGGTGAGTTTCTGGGGATCACCGGCGACCGCATGGATGCAGGCGATGCGATCTATGCGGGCTTTGCCGATTATTTCGTGCCGCAAGACCAGTGGGAGGGCCTGAAAACCGCGCTTTGCGACACTGGCGATCTGTCCCTGATCGACACGGCAGCGGCCACCGCACCTGCGTCACGGTTGCAGGCCTGGCAGGCGGATATCGATGCGGTTTTCGGCGGTGAACGGCTGGGCGATTGCATTCGCGCCTTTGACCGGCACCCCTCCGACGCGGTGGAACATGCGCGCAAGGCGATTGCCCGCAATTCGCCGCTTGCCATGTGTGTGGCGGTCGAGAACATCCATCGCGTCCGTGCTCGGGATACCATCCGCTTTGCGCTGGAGATCGAATACCGGTTTACCCACCGCGCGTTGGAACATTCCGATTTTCTCGAAGGTATCCGCGCAGCGATCATCGACAAGGACCGGTCGCCAAAGTGGAAACATGCGGGCTGGCGGGCCGTGACCGGCGCTGATGTTCTGAAAATGACCCTTCCCGTGACCGAGGTCGCGCTAAGTTTTGAAAAGGAGTCCCCTATGAAAGTCGCATTTATCGGGCTGGGTAATATGGGTGCGCCCATGGCCGCCAATCTGGTCAAGTCCGGGTTTGATGTGGTCGGGTTTGACACGGTAGCCCAGCCTGAAGGCCTGCCGCTTGCAGCCACCGCCGCCGAGGCAGCGGCTGGGGCGGATGTCGTCATCACCATGCTGCCCAACGGCGCAATCCTGCGGGCAGTCGCCGCTGAAATCCATCCAGCGATGAAGTCCGGCGCGATCCATCTGGATTGCTCGACCGTCGATGTCGACAGCGCCCGCGATGTCGCCCAAGCCGCCGCCCATGCGGGGCTAGAGGCGATGGACGCCCCGGTTTCAGGCGGTGTCGGCGGCGCTGCGGCGGGAACCCTGACCTTTATGGCGGGCGGGTCCGACGCGGCCTTTGCCAAGGTCACGCCACTGTTCGACGTCATGGGCCAAAAGGCGGTGCATTGCGGGGCATCTGGTGCCGGACAAGCCGCCAAAATCTGCAACAACATGATCCTTGGCGTCACCATGATCGCGACCTGCGAAGCCTTTGCACTGGCGGATAAATTGGGGCTGGACCGGCAAAAGATGTTCGATGTGGTCTCGACATCGTCGGGTTATAGCTGGACCATGAATGCTTATTGCCCTGCTCCGGGCGTTGGTCCGAAATCCCCCGCCGATAACGGATACAAACCCGGATTTGCGGCCGAACTCATGCTCAAGGATCTGGGGCTCAGCCAAATGGCGGCAAAGGCCGCGGATGCCGATACGCCGATGGGGCAACTGGCCCTATCACTGTATCAGCAATTCGTCGAACACGAGGACGGACGCGGGATGGATTTTTCCGCGATGCTGCCAAGGTTCGAAAAACGCGGCCGTGGATGACATGGTGACGAAGTCACCGACAAAGGACTAAAGATCGGTTAAGATACGCCCATCATCTTTGAAGGAGACTGACAAACATGCTGAAACGGAATGAAGGCACTCTTGACCGCATCCTGCGCGTCGTTCTGGGTGTGGCCCTGTTGGCAGGCTACTATTTCAACGGCGACGGGGCCTATAGCTGGCTTTACCTCTTGGGCGTGATCCCACTGGTGACCGGCGCAATCGGGTCCTGCCCGCTTTATTCGATCTTTGGGATTTCGACCTGCCCGATGAAAAAAGGCTAATCCTGGCCCGGATGCGTTGGCTTATTGCCATTTTGATCGGCCTCGCCGCGCCCGCCCATGCGGATTGGCGCGACGAGGTAATTTATTTCATTATGATCGACCGGTTTTCCGATGGAAATCCCGACAACAATCAGGACGCAGACCCGACCGATCCGCTCGCTTTCCATGGTGGCGATCTGGCTGGGATCACCCAGCACCTTGGGGATATCGCCAGCCTCGGCGTGACCGCGATATGGCTGACGCCGATTGTCCAGCAGGTGGGCCCGATCGAAGTTCCAGAAGGGCTGTTCTGGGGGCATCACGGCTATTGGGCCGAAGATTTCCAAACCCTTGACCCTCGCTATGGGACCGAGGCCGACCTTGAGACGCTGGTCGATGCAGCGCACGACCGTGGGATCAAAGTGATCTTGGATGTGGTTTATAACCACGTCGGATATGGGTCTTCGGTTCTGACCGACCACCCCGATTGGGTGCGGACCGGCGACGACTGTGGCGGCGATGACGTCACTTTGTGCTTGGCCGGTCTACCGGATCTGCGGACCGACGTGCCGCTGGTGCGCGATTGGCTGTTGGAGGCACATCTGGGACTGGCAGAGCGCACGGGGATTGACGGGTTTCGGCTCGATACCTTCAAGCATGTGGAACGGGAATTCTGGCAGGCCCATCGGCAGGCAGTTCGCGACAGGTTGGGCCGGGATTTTTTTCTGTTGGGCGAAATTTGGGACGGCGACAAATATCTGGCTGAGCCACCCTTTGCCGCAGATACGCTGGACGCCGTTTTGGACTTTTCATTCCGCGATCGGACGCTGAAATTACTGACCGGAGTTGAAAGCACAGAACGCTATGCCCGCTGGTTCACCAATCGGGCCACAGTGCCCGAGGGCAAGGTCATGGCCCCGTTTCTTTCCAATCATGACATGCCGATGATGCTTGCAATGATGCGCGGCGACACGACCCGGCTGCGCGCCGCCTTTGCCCTTTTGATGTTCGCCGAAGGTCCACCTGTCATTTCCTGGGCCGAGGAAATCGGGCGCGCTGCTGGCCCTTGGCCCAACAACCGCGAGGACTATGATTGGTCTGGCGGCGATCAAACATTGCGGGATGATATCGCAAGTCTCATCGCGCTCAGGTCAGAATTCCCGGAAATGCGCGTAGGCCCTGTCGAGACGCTTGTGGCCGACAGAAACGTCCTCGCTCTCGCGAGAGGCGACATCGCGGTGGTCGTCAATCGGGGGCGCGACCCCGCGCCGATCCCCACGAGTCTGACGGACGATTGGACAATCCTTTGGGGCGAAGACTCAGCCACTTTGGCACCCGGCGTTGCCGTCGTAATGTTCCACTCTGGCCCCTAGCAGTCTATTCCGCCGCGACCCGTTTGGGGTTGAGCATATCTTTGAGGTAACGCCCCGTATGGCTTTCCTCAACTTTGACGACGTCTTCGGGTGTTCCTGTTGCCACGATGCGCCCGCCGCCATCGCCGCCCTCTGGCCCGATGTCGATCACCCAATCAGCGGTTTTGACCACGTCCAGGTTATGTTCGATCACGACAACCGTGTTGCCCTGCTCGACCAGCTCATGCAGCACCTCCAGCAGCTTTCGCACATCTTCAAAATGCAAGCCGGTCGTCGGTTCATCTAGAATATAGAGCGTCCGACCTGTGGACCTTTTTGCCAGTTCCTTGGACAGCTTGACCCGTTGGGCTTCGCCACCTGACAGGGTCGTCGCCTGCTGGCCGACCTTGATATACCCCAGACCCACCCGAACCAGCGCATCCATCTTTTCACGGATCGAAGGAACCGCGCGGAAAAATTCCTGTGCGTCCTCGACGGTCATATCCAGCACATCGGCAATCGACTTGCCCTTGAATTTGATCTCGAGCGTTTCGCGGTTGTAGCGCTGACCTTTGCAGGTTTCGCATTGGACATAGACGTCGGGCAGGAAATGCATCTCGATCTTGATCAGACCATCGCCCTGACAGGCCTCGCAGCGGCCGCCCTTGACGTTAAAGCTGAAGCGTCCGGATTTATAACCACGGGCCAGTGATTCAGGCAGACCAGCGAACCAATCGCGGATCGGGGTAAAGGCGCCGGTATAGGTCGCGGGGTTCGACCGGGGCGTGCGCCCGATGGGGCGCTGGTCGATGTCGATCACCTTGTCCAGATGTTCAAAGCCCTTGATCGTTTCGCATGGCGCAGGGGTTTCGCGGGCGCCGTTCAGTTTCATCGCGGCGTTTTTATACAGGGTTTCAATGGTCAGGGTGGATTTGCCGCCGCCCGACACCCCCGTCACACAGACAAATTTCCCCAATGGAAAATCGGCCGTGACTTCGTGCAGGTTATTGCCCGTGGCCTTGACCACGGTCAGCGTCTTGCCATTGCCCACGCGGCGGACCTTTGGCACCGCGATTTCGCGTTTGCCCGATAGATACTGACCCGTAACGCTATCGGGGTTGGCCATGATTTCGGCCGGCGTGCCTTTGGCCACCACATGGCCGCCATGCACCCCTGCCCCCGGCCCCATGTCGAACACATAATCCGCCTCGCGGATCGCGTCTTCGTCGTGTTCGACCACGATCACGGTGTTGCCCTGATCGCGGAGGTTTTTGAGCGTGGTCAGCAGGCGGTCGTTGTCGCGCTGATGCAACCCGATGCTGGGTTCATCAAGAACGTAAAGCACCCCCGTCAGACCCGACCCGATCTGGCTGGCCAGACGGATACGCTGGCTTTCGCCCCCCGACAAAGTGCCAGCATTACGGCTCATCGTGAGGTATTCAAGACCGACATTGTTCAGGAACCCCAGCCTTTCGCGGATCTCTTTCAGGATCGCGCGGGCGATTTCGTTTTTCTGGTTGGTCAATTGGGCTGGGACGGTTTCGACCCAATTGAACGCCTCTTTGATCGACATCTGGACCACTTCGCCCGCATGGAGGCGGGCGATCTTGACCGCCCGCGCCTCTTCGCGCAGACGATAGCCGTGGCAAGTGCCGCAGGGGCGGTTGTTCTGGTATTGCTCAAACTCTTCGCGGATCCAGGCGCTGTCGGTTTCCTTATAGCGGCGTTCCATATTGGGGATCACACCTTCAAAGGCGCGGGTCACTTCGTAGACGCGGCCGCCCTCGTCATAGCGGAACTTTATCTCGGTCTTGCCCGATCCGCGCAAGAATACCTCTTGCACCTCGGCGGGCAGGTCTTTCCAACGGGCGTTTTTGTTGAACCCATAGTGTTTGGCAATCGCCTCGATTGTTTGCAGGAAATAAGGCGATTTGCCTTTGCGCCAAGGCGCGAGCGCGCCATCCGCGATTTTCAGAGTCACATCCGGCACCACCAGTCGTTCGTCAAAGAACAGCTCGACCCCCAACCCGTCACAGGCGGGACAGGCGCCAAAGGGGGCGTTGAACGAAAACAGGCGCGGTTCGATTTCGGGGATGGTAAAGCCAGACACCGGACAGGCGAATTTTTCACTAAAGGTGTGGCGTTCGGGGTCGCCCTCGCTCGGGGCGGTTTCAAGGATGGCGATCCCGTCCGCGAGGTTCAACGCGGTGCGGAAACTATCGGCCAATCGGGTTTCCAGACCGGCGCGGACAACGATGCGGTCAACCACCACGTCGATGTCATGGCGGAATTTCTTGTCCAGCGTCGGTGGTTCATCGAGTTCATAGAACTGCCCATCAACTTTGACACGCTGAAAGCCCTGTTTACGCAGCTCCAGAAATTCCTTGCGATATTCGCCTTTGCGGTCCCGCACGATCGGGGCGAGCAGATAACCACGGGTGCCTTCGGGCATGGCCATCACGCGATCAACCATGTCCTGCACCTGCTGGGCCTCGATCGGTTTACCTGTGGCCGGGCTGTAGGGCGTCCCGACCCGCGCAAAAAGAAGGCGCATGTAATCGTATATTTCAGTGACAGTGCCGACGGTCGAGCGCGGGTTTTTCGAGGTCGTCTTTTGTTCGATGGAAATGGCAGGGGAAAGACCCGAGATATGGTCCACGTCCGGTTTCTGCATCATGTCCAGAAATTGCCGGGCATACGCACTGAGCGATTCCACGTACCGCCTCTGACCTTCCGCATAG
>Ga0102812_10002183_pt1 | contig 13249 bp, 7 predicted proteins | sample ColrivemetaGS713_FD_79334 | JGI IMG/M metagenome (GOLD analysis project Ga0102812, IMG submission 79334) | Estuarine microbial communities from the Columbia River estuary - Flood tide ETM metaG S.713 | ecosystem: Environmental > Aquatic > Marine > Intertidal zone > Estuary | place: USA: Columbia... | reverse complement strand
GTAATGCTTTAAAAAGGTATTTATAAATTCGTTGGTGCGTTTTTGTTCAATAATGGTATAGAGTGGGTGAGCTGCTCTAAAAGTATCCCATAAAGAAAAAACTGTGTATGTTGTGTTTATAGTGTCATTGTGAATTTCTTGATCCATTCCTCTATAATTTCCATTGACATCAGAAAAAGTATTTGGAGCAATCATAGTATGGTATAATGCAGAATAAAAAACGGTTAATTTTTCTTCATTTTTATCTTTTACTTCAATTTTGTTTAAGGCTTTTGACCAAACAGCTTTTGCATTTTCTTTATAACTAATAAAATTCCAACTAGCAGCTTCATTTTTTAAGTTTTCTTTGGCGCCTTCAACACTAACTGCTGATATTCCAACTTTTACAATTACTTCTTTTAAACCCGTATTAAAAGCGACTACTTTATATAATTTTTCAGTTTCTTTTTTTGAATCATTTTGAATTGTATCAACTAAAAAAGGTTCTGAAAACTCCATATAAAAATAAACATCCTGATTGGTTGCCCAAGCTTCAGATTGTCTAAAGCCAGAAATAGAAGAATTGTTTTCTATATTAATTTCTGAACTAAGCACTTTATCTCTGTGATTTAAATCTAACAGTATTTTATTGTCTTTTTCTTTGTTAAAGGTATATTTATGAATTCCAACGCGAGTTGTAGTTGTTAATTCAACATCAATATTTGATTTATCTAAAAGAACTTTATAATAGCCTGGATTTGCACTTTCAGTTTCTTTCTTGAATTCAGAAGGAATTAATTGCTGATTTTCAATATCTTCAATTGAAATCTTCTCGGAATGATTAAAAGGCATTAATAATATATCTCCATAGTCTGAAATTCCTGTTCCACTTAAATGTGTGTGTGAAAAGCCGTAAATTATAGAATCAGAATTATGATAACCTGAACAGCCGTCCCAACCAGTTAAACGGGTATCAGGACTTAATTGAACCATTCCAAAAGGCAATGTAGCACCTGGAAAAGTATGTCCATGCCCACCAGTTCCAATAAACGGATTTACCAATTCATAGGCCGATTTTTCACTAAATTTTTCAGTTGATTCCTTTTTACAAGAAATAAAAATGAAACCTATAAATATAAGAGCATATAAATTGTATTTCATATTGTTTTACATTATTTAAGAATTGGTTTTAATATATGAATCGCTTTTTCTGGCAAAGTAAAAAATATAGAAATAACAAAGCACCATTAAAATTAAAGCTGGTTTAAAGTCAAATTGATCTGTAAAATATCCATAAAGTGGAGGTATAATTGCTCCTCCAACAATTGCAGTACACAAAATACCTGAGGCTTGAGGTTTGTAATTTCCTAATCCGTTAAGTGAAAGTGTGAATATTGTTGGAAACATAATTGAGTTAAATAAACCAACCAATAAAATAGAAAACATGGCAACCAAACCATTTGTTAACATAGAAATAGCTAATAATGAAATTGCCATCGTTGCAAAAAGAGCTAACACTTTAGCCGGAGCAATAATTTTAGTTAAATAAGCACCAATAAATCTTCCAATCATGGCACCAGACCAATAAAATATCACAAATGCAGCTACAATTGCTTTGCTATCTACATTCTCTAAATCTTGTTGAAGGATGCTTTCTGAAATAGTTCTCATCCATTGTGTATTTTTAATGACTTCGGCTAAATTCATGTCTAAAAAGTAATTTACTAAATAGCTTCCTATAGCAACTTCAGCACCCACATATAAAAAGATACCTAAAGCACCCATTTTTAAAACTTTGTGTTTTAACGCTGCCCCATATCCAAAACCTTCTTCCTTTTTTAAAATATTAGGTAATTTTATAAATGAAACAATAAATGCTAATAATAATAAAGAGACAGCCAATACTAAAAACGGATTTTGAACCGCTGATGCTTCACTAATAAGATAAGCTTCTTTTACGGTATCGGATAATGAGTCTATGTTGGCTTTACTTTTTATGGAATCACTTAATAAAAATAGTGCTCCAAAAGCAGGTGCAATTGCAGTTCCTAATGAATTAAATGCTTGCGATAAATTTAATCTGCTTGAAGCTGTTTCTTCAGAACCCAATACAGCAACATACGGATTTGCAGCAACTTGTAAAACGGTCATCCCGCCAGCTAATACAAAGTATCCAAGTAAAAATAAAGGGAATATTCTTAGTGATGCCGCAGGATAAAATAATAAACATCCAACTCCCATAATTCCTAAGCCTAATAAAATTCCTTTTTTATAGCCAATTTTAGATAAAATATAACCTGAAGGAATAGAAAGCAAGCCATAAGCCATAAAAAATGCGAATTGAACCAAACCCGCTTGAAAGAAGGTTAATTCAAAAACTTCTCTTAGTCTGGGAATTAAAGAATCTACTAAAACAGTAATAAATCCCCACATAAAAAATAGAGAAGTTAATATAATAAATGCCTTGTTGTATTTTTTTGTGGTGTCCAATGGTTTAGGTTTTATAAAATTAAGATTGAAAGGTATAAAAAAATGGCCTTATTTATAAAATTAAAATTGACAAAACTATATACTATATTAGCACCGCAAAAAATTTTAATGCTTCGCTCCAACTTTTAAAAGCTTTTAAAATATTTTCTTTTGTAAATCAGTCATTAAACTCAACAGCTCTTTCAATTTTCATTTTAAATGCATCAAAAAATAAGGTGTTCATTTCAGAATTATCTAACTTTTCAAGTTTATAAGTTGAAAATTGTTTGAAAAATACCCCTAGTTTGCTAAAGGCATCTATCCGTTGCTTTAAATTTATTGAAAATATTTTTAGAATTAAAATTTTGATTTGAACAAAATTAATCTAAATAATAGTATGGCAATAAAAATTACTGATGAATGTATTAATTGTGGAGCTTGTGAACCTGAATGCCCAAATAATGCAATTTATGAAGCTCCGGAAGAGTGGAAATATTCTCAAGGGACTTCACTCTCTGGAAATTTAGTTTTACCTAGTTGAGATCCTGTAAATGCAGATGAATCTATGAAGCCAGTTAGTAATGACTATTATTTTATAGTAACTGATAAATGTACAGAATGTAAAGGTTTTCATGATGAACCACAGTGCGCTGCTGTTTGTCCAGTTGATTGTTGTGTGCCTGATTAAGAAAATGTAGAGGATGATGCTATTTTATAAAAAAGAAGGCTTTTTTTTACAAAGAATAATTTCAAATTAGTGGATTTAAAAAGGGTATGTAATTTTTTACATACCCTTTTTTGCAGTTATTTTATAATTTAAAACTTAATCTTCCAAAAAAGTAAGCTCCATCAGATCCCATTTGAACTGAATCTGCAAAACCTCCTTGATCTGTCCAACCATCAAATTGAGGGGTTGCATATTTATTTAGTACATTATTACCACCAATAGTTAAAGTTAAGGCATTGTTAATTTCATAAGAGATATTTAAATCAACCGTCATTGCCTTTTTGTATATATCAGTTGCAATTGGGTATAAAGCATCAGCTTCTGATTGATTTGTTGCAGGAGAGTCTACCCATTGAAAATCTTGAATTTTAACTTCACTAAACTGAGTTAATGTAGTATTTACACTGAATTTATTATTCTTATATCCTAAATTTAACCCAAATTTATATTCAGGAGCAGCAGCTTTTAAATACGCTTGTGAGAATGGCCCAAAGAAGGTAAACTCATTTAAACTTCCATTATGTATTTTATCAATTTTTAAATCGTTCATGTTACCAATCAATCCAATGTTTAATGAGCTATTAGCATTTAATGAGGTATTGTACGTAAATACTAAATCTAAACCTTGTGTTCTGGTATCAACTCCATTTGCAAAGAATTGAGCAGCTTCAACACCAGGTATCCCTAATCCAGAAGCATCAAAATTATCAGTTAAAACAATTCTATCATCGACATTTATTGAGTATGCATCTACTGTAGCTGTGAATCCACCTTTTTTATAAGTAAAACCAATACTTGCATTAAAAGCTTTTTCTTCTTGAAGTTGATCAATACCAAATGCTTTAGTCACAGTACTGTTGTTGGCTGAAAGCAATGAAGTTAAAGAAGAACCTCCTACAATATTTGTAAAAATTAAATTATAATATAATTGAGCTAAAGAAGGAGCTCTAAACCCTGATGAAATAGATCCTCTTAAAGATAAATCATTACTAACTTTTAATCTACTTGCTAATTTGTAATTGAAAGTACTTCCAAAATCACTGTAATTTTCATAACGTAAAGCAACAGCTGCTAAAAAATTATCAGTTAAATTTATTTCTGTGTCTGCATAAATTCCAACATTTGTTCTCCCTCTGTTAATTTCATTATCAGGGCTATAGCCAGGAAAACCTTGAGAGCCACCAGGTAAATCATCACCATTGGAATCGAAAGCAACAGTTTGAGTTTGAGGGTTTGTAACTGCAAGTCCATTAATATCATATAAAGCATATGAAGCTTCTTCTCCTGAAAAAATTAAGAAATTCTCTGTTCTAAATTCCATTCCAAATGCAAGGTTAATTCCACTCGCTACTTCTTCAAAATATTTATTAAAATCAACTCCTGTTGTGTTTTGAGATAAACTATGTCCACCAGCATCAAAATCTGTAGGAGAAGCATCTTTTAAAGAAGCATTGTTAGAATTTATGATAAAATAATGAAAGTTATTTTTCCCAAAAGTATTATTGAAGTCTGCGCTCCAACCATTTTTCATAAGATGCTTTATTCCTGCAGAAACTGAAACATCAGTTATGTTAGATGTTATTTGGGGAGTAAATCCATTTGGGTACAAACTAGGCACAGAACGATTGTCACCATCAGCAAAACTACTTCTAGAAAAAGCGTTTGCATTTGTGTCTTTAAAACTTCTACCACCAAAAGCATAAAATTCAGTTGTTTCTGAAATTGGTATTGAAGAGTTTATCATAAAATTAAAGGCATCTACGCTTGCGCTTCCATATCCTTTTCTCCAATCAAAACTTGGGCGCAGAGTTTTTTCTTTGGAAAATAATTCTGTTGTAAAGTTGACAAACCCTTTATTTCCAATTCCTACACCGTAGTTTAAATCAAACTTAGTGGTTCCTCCATCAAAATATTTTTCCTTTCCATCTAATCTATTTTTTCCATCAACATTAAAAAGCTTAGGATTCCAACCGTCTTGTGTGTCAAATATCTTTTGAGCATAATCTCCACCAACTTTAGTACTAAAAGCACCATAAGTTACTCCACCTGTTAAACCATCTTTACTGTCTTTTAAAACAATATTTATAACTCCAGCAATAGCATCTGAACCATATTGAGCAGAAGCACCATCTCGCAAAACTTCAATTCTTTTAATTGCAGCAGCTGGAATTGAATTTAAATCTGTTCCAGAATTCCCTCTTCCTCTAGTTCCAAAAATATTAACTAAAGAAGATTGATGTCTTCTTTTTCCGTTAATTAAAACTAAGGTTTGATCTGGGCCTAAACCTCTTAATGAAGCTGGGACAATATGATCTGCACCATCAGAACCAGATTGTTTTGTGGCGTTAAAAGAAGGTGCTGCATACTGTAATATTTGAGTAATTTCAACTGATCCATTTTTTGTAGCTAATTCTGCAACATCAATAACATCAACTGGCACTGGAGTATCTATAACAGTTCTTTTAGAACTTCTAGAACCTACAATTTGAACTTCATTTAATTCTTCTCCACTTTCTAATATTACAGTTATAATATCAGAATTAATAACAATTTCTTTAGATTGGTATCCAATGTAACTAAATACAAGAACAATTCCTTTTTTTACGTTTAGCTTAAAGTTACCATTAAAATCAGCTGTTGTTCCATTGTTTGTGCCTTTTTCAAAAACACTTGCTCCTACCAATGGTTCACCTAAAGGGTCAGTAACCTTTCCTGAAAGAGCTAGCTCTTGTCCAATTGCATTATGTGCAATTAAACATAAAAATAATAGAATAATGTTTAGTTTTTTCATTTTTTGATTGATTAGTTAATAAGGCAAATATACATTTTATTGTTATATTCTTATTTTTAATTATAGTTTAATATTGTAATTTATAAACTAAAAAAATTATATTTTTATATAATTGTAAATGTTATATTTGCACGCTTAAAAAATAGATTTTTAGATAAAAAATAATAAATATGAAAGCTGGTATTGTAGGATTGCCGAATGTAGGAAAATCAACACTTTTCAATTGTTTATCAAATGCAAAAGCGCAAAGTGCAAATTTTCCATTTTGTACTATTGAGCCTAATATTGGTGTTGTAAATGTACCAGACAATAGGCTAACTAAATTAGAGGAATTAGTTAATCCAGAGCGTGTAATGCCTGCAACAGTAGATATAGTTGATATTGCAGGATTGGTAAAAGGAGCTAGTAAAGGTGAAGGTTTAGGTAATCAATTTTTAGGAAACATTAGAGAAACCGATGCAATTATTCACGTTTTGCGTTGTTTTGATAATGATAATATTGTTCACGTTGATGGAAATATAAATCCGATTAGAGATAAAGAAACTATTGATATTGAGTTACAATTAAAAGACTTAGAATCTTTAGATAAAAAACTTGAAAAAGTTAGAAAAACTGCAAGAACTGGTAATAAAGATGCTCAAAAAGAACAGGAAGTTTTAGAAAAATTAAAAAAAGGTTTAGAAGCAGCAGTTTCAGTTAGAGCAATTGAATTATCTGAGAAGGAACGTGAAGAATATGTTACACCATTACAATTTATTACTGATAAACCAGTATTATATGTTTGTAATGTTGACGAGAAATCAGCAGTAAATGGGAATGATTATGTGGCTAAAGTGAAAGAAGCTGTGAAAGATGAAAATGCTGAAGTAATTGTTTTAGCAGTTGGAACTGAGGCTGATATAACAGAATTAGATTCATTTGAGGAGCGTCAATTATTTTTGGAAGATTTAGGCTTACAAGAAGCGGGTTCATCTGTTTTAATTAGAGCAGCATACAAATTATTAAACCTTCAAACATATTTTACAGCAGGAGTAAAAGAAGTACGCGCTTGGACTATTAACATTGGAGATACAGCACCACAAGCAGCAGGAGTTATTCACTCAGATTTTGAAAAAGGTTTTATTAGAGCAGAAGTTATTGCATATGATGATTATGTGAAGTTTGGTAGTGAGGCCAAAGTTAAGGAAGCTGGTAAAATGAAAGTTGAAGGAAAAGAATACATAGTTAAAGATGGAGATGTGATGCATTTCCGCTTTAATGTTTAATATAAATATTGATTTAAAATTAAAGAAAGTCTGTTGATAAAAATATTAGCAGACTTTTTTTTATTTTAGTAACCAAAATAGTACTTTAGCAACTCTTCAAGAACCTTACAAAAATAAATGACAGAACAAACATCGTATACCGAGGATAATATTCGCTCATTAGACTGGAAAGAACATATAAGAATGCGTCCCGGAATGTATATAGGTAAATTGGGTGATGGATCTTCACCTGATGATGGTATTTATATTCTTATCAAAGAAGTTTTAGACAATTCCATAGATGAGTATGTTATGGGAGCTGGAAAAACTATAGAAGTTACAGTAAAAGATGAAACAGTAGTAGTTCGTGATTACGGAAGAGGAATTCCACTTGGTAAAGTAGTTGATGTTGTTTCTAAAATGAATACAGGAGGAAAATATGATTCTAAAGCTTTCAAAAAATCTGTAGGTTTAAATGGAGTTGGTACAAAAGCAGTAAATGCGCTTTCTTCATATTTTAAGGTGCAATCTTATAGAGATAATCAAACTGTTTTTGCAGAATTTGAACAAGGTAATATAACACTTGAAGAAAAACCACAAGAAAGTACTCATAGAAAAGGAACCAAAGTAAGTTTTATTCCAGACAAAGCTATATTTTCAAAATTCAAATTCAGAAATGAATATATAGTAAAAATGATTAAAAATTATGTGTATCTAAACACAGGATTAACAATAATTTTTAATGGTGAAAAATTTTATTCTGAAAACGGATTACGTGATTTATTAGATGAAAATATTGATACTGAATCAAAATTATTTAAAATAATACATTTAAAAGGCGATGATATTGAAGTTGCTATTACTTATAGCAAAGCACAATATAGTGAGGAATATCATTCTTTTGTAAACGGACAACATACAACCCAAGGAGGAACACATCAAAATGCTTTTAGAGAGGCTATTGTAAAAACAATTAGAGAATATTTTGGTAAAAATTATGACTCTTCAGATATAAGAAAATCTATTGTTTCGGCAATTAGTATAAAAGTAATGGAGCCTATTTTTGAAAGCCAAACTAAAACCAAGTTAGGCTCTACAGAAATGGGCGACGGTTTGCCAACTGTAAGAACTTATATAACCGATTTTGTGAAAACAAATTTGGATAATTATTTACATAAAAACCCAGATGTTGCTGAAAAAATTCAAAAAAAAATTTTACAAGCAGAAAGAGAAAGAAACGATTTATCAGGAATTAGAAAATTAGCACGAGAACGTGCAAAAAAAGCTAGTTTACACAATAAAAAATTACGCGATTGCAGAACTCATTTTAACGATTTAAAAAAAGAAAATCGTTTAGAAAGCACCTTGTTTATTACTGAAGGTGATTCAGCAAGTGGTTCAATAACAAAATCTAGAGATGTAAATACACAAGCCGTATTTAGTTTACGTGGAAAACCACTGAATTCATACGGAATGAACAAAAAAATTGTGTATGAAAATGAAGAATTTAATTTATTGCAAGCAGCATTAAATATTGAAGATGGTTTAGAAGATTTACGCTATAATAATATTGTGATAGCAACAGATGCTGATGTTGATGGAATGCATATTCGTTTGTTATTAATTACTTTCTTTTTACAATTTTTCCCAGAATTAATAAAAGAAGGACATTTATATATTTTGGATACGCCCTTATTTAGAGTTCGAGATAAAAAACAAACATTTTATTGTTATTCGCCTGAAGAAAAGCAAAATGCTATTAACAAACTAAAAGGAAAACCTGAAATTACAAGATTTAAAGGGCTTGGTGAAATTTCTCCTGATGAATTTGTTCATTTCATAGGAAATGATATCCGTTTAGACCCAGTGATGTTGGATAAAGAAATGTCAATTGAAAAAATGTTGGAGTTTTATATGGGAAAAAATACCCCAGATAGACAAAAGTTTATCATCAGAAATTTAAAAGTTGAATTAGATATTGTAGATCAAGCATAAAATGCAAGAAGAGAATAACGAACCAATAAAAGAAGAATTCGGAAATCAAGAAACCATCACTAAGGTTACAGGAATGTACAAAGATTGGTTTTTGGATTATGCTTCCTATGTAATTTTAGAACGTGCAGTTCCAGGAATAAAAGACGGATTTAAACCTGTACAACGTAGAATATTACATTCTATGAAAGATTTAGATGATGGTCGTTATAACAAAGTAGCAAATATTGTTGGTCATACAATGCAATATCACCCGCATGGTGATGCTTCTATAGCAGATGCTATGGTTCAAATAGGGCAGAAGGAATTGTTGATTGATATGCAAGGGAACTGGGGAAATATTTTAACTGGTGATAGTGCAGCTGCGTCAAGATATATTGAAGCTAGATTATCAAAATTTGCGTTAGATGTTGTTTTTAATGCAAAAACTACCGATTGGCAATCTTCATACGATGGAAGAAGAAAAGAACCAATTGATCTTCCTGTAAAATTCCCAATGTTATTAGCTCAAGGAGCTGAAGGTATTGCAGTTGGACTTTCAACCAAAATAGTACCACATAATTTCAATGAATTAATTGATGCTTCTATAAAACATTTAAAAGGTAAAAGTTTTACGTTAGTACCGGATTTTTTAACTGGTGGTGTTGCTGATGTTTCTAATTATAATGATGGTAAACGTGGAGGAAAAATTAGAGTTCGTGCTAAAATTGGTCAAGTTGATAAAAAAACGTTAGTTATAACTGAAATTCCTTTTGGAACAACAACTTCTAGTTTAATAGATTCTGTTTTAAAAGCAAATGATAAAGGCACTATTAAAATAAAGCAAATTGAAGATAATACAGCTGCAAATGTTGAGATTTTAATCCATTTACCTCCTGGAATATCACCTGATAAAACAATAGATGCACTGTATGCTTTTACCAATTGTGAAAATTCAATTTCACCTTTATGTTGTGTTATTGATGATAATAAACCTGTTTTTATTGGAGTTTCTGAAGTTTTAAGAAGATCAACTGACCATACTGTTGAATTATTAAAATTAGAATTAGAAATTCAATTAAATGAATTAGAAGAACAATGGCATTTTGCTTCATTAGAAAGAATTTTTATTGAAAATAGAATTTACCGTGATATTGAAGAAGAAGAAACTTGGGAAGGTGTTTTAAAAGCTATTGATGAAGGTTTAAAGCCTCATATTAAACATTTAAAGCGTGCAATTACGGAGGAGGATATTATTCGTTTGACCGAAATTAGAATTAAAAAAATATCAAAATTTGATATTGATAAAGCAAAGCAATTTATTGAAAGCTTAGAAGATAAAATTGCTGAAATAAAAAATTATTTAGCCAACTTAATAGATTTTGCTATTGAATATTTTAAAAACTTAAAAGTAAAATACGGCAAAGGAAAAGAACGCTTAACTGAAATTAGACTTTTTGATGATATTGTAGCTACAAAAGTAGTTATGCGAAACACAAAATTATATGTAAATAGAGAAGAAGGTTTTGTTGGCACCTCCTTAAAAAAAGATGAATATGTAGATGATTGTGCAGATATTGATGACATTATAGTATTTAGAAGTGATGGCGTTATGATGATTACAAAAGTAGATTCAAAAACTTTTGTGGGAAAAGACATTATACATGTTGCAGTGTTCAAAAAAAGTGACAAACGTACTGTTTACAACATGATTTACCGCGATGGTAAAGGGCCTAGTTTTATGAAACGCTTTAATGTTACTGGTGTAACAAGAGATAAGGAGTACGATTTAACTGCAGGTACTAAAGGTTCGTCTGTTTTATATTTTACAGCTAACCCAAATGGAGAAGCTGAAACAGTAACTATAATTTTAAGGTCTGTTGGCTCTATTAAAAAATTAAAATGGGATATAGATTTTTCCGATTTAGCTATAAAGGGAAGAAGTTCAAGGGGAAATACTGTTACCAAATACGCCATTAAAAAAATTGAATTAAAAAGCGAAGGAGTTTCTACTTTAAAACCTAGAAAAATTTGGTTTGATGATACCGTTCAACGTTTAAATGTTGACAATAGAGGTGAACTTTTAGGTGAATTTAAAGCTGAAGATAGATTGCTGATTATCAACCAGAAAGGACTTGTTAAAACCATAAAACCTGAATTAACTACACATTTTGAAAATGACATGATTGTTTTGGAAAAATGGATTCCTGAAAAACCAATTTCGGCAATATATTATGATGGAGAAAAAGAAAAATACTTTATTAAAAGGTTCATGATTGATAATCCAAATAAAGAAGAGACTTTTATATCAGAACATCCAAAATCGCAATTAGAAATTGTTTCTACAGACTACAGGCCAATGGCTGAAATAATTTTTTCAAAAAGAAGTTTAGAAAATTTGACAATTAATTTAGAGGAATTTATTGCAATAAAAGGAATTAAAGCTTTAGGAAATCAATTAACTTCTGATAAAATTAAACAGATTGAATTATTAGAATCATTACCATATGAAGGTCCTGTTATTGAGGAAGTTGAAGTAAATGACGAAGAAATTATTAATGGAGATGAAGATGACACTATAACTTTTGAATTAGATGGTGAAATTACAGATGATGAAGAAAATGATTCAAAAGGCTCAAATGGACAAACTAAATTATTTTAACTTTTCAAAAAAAGTAAATTCATAATCTTTTAACAATTCTGGGTGGGCTATTTTAATTAAATCTTTTAAAACCAAATCTGGTCGGGCAGGAGCTACTTCAAAATAAATGATTCCACCTTTTTCTCCTCGTTTATTGTTAAATGAATAAATAGTTTCTTTTTTAAATGAATTAAATTTTGAGTAAATAGCATTCGTAGTTTTTAATTCCTCTAATGAAGAATGGTAACTTGGTGAAATCCAAATATCTGCGTCTTTACCTTTTTCAAAAACATTTTCAATATTTAGAGAAAGACTTCCTTTTCCTTTTGAATTTTCCCATAAATAATTGGTATTTGCATCTTTTAAAAAGGCAGCTTCAAAACTGTCTCCTGCAGGTAAATTCCATATATCTTTAAATAAACCTCCAGAAATAACTGTTGGAGTATTGGTAGTTTTTAAAGCAATATTTTTTGCTTCTAAATAGTTATTTTCAATATCATTAAAAATAGAATCTGCCTCTTTTTCTTTGTTGAATAAAACTCCAAAAAATTTGATCCATTCCGCTCTACCCAGTGGCGTTTCTTCAATCCAATCGCCATTTAATAAAACAGGAATACCAAAATTTTGAATTGTGTTGAACATTTTATTATTGCTATTAATTGAAAAACCAACAACTACATCTGGTTTTAATTCTAATAACAATTCTGTATTCATACTTTCTTCATTACCAAGTTCCTTAATTTTGCCACTATTTATAAGAGTTCTTGTTTTTGAAGAAGAAACATAATCAGTATTTGGATAGCCAACAAGTGAATTTTGAACATTTAACAATTCTAACATTGGTATATGTGTTGTGCTTGTAACAACAATAGTATTAATTGGAACTTTAATTGAGTTTAGTTGCGTACTTGATTTTGAATTTGTTAATATAAATTCGTACGTTTCTTTAGAGTCTTTGTAAGGAGCTTTTATTACTAACTTCTTATAATTTTTAAAATGCTGAATTTCAAATCCTTTTGCATATTTCAGTTTATTTTGAGCTGTGAAATCTTGCTTAATTTCTTTGTTTTTTCTACTTTCATTGCAAGAAATAAGTAAAAATATAAGGGACAATGAAATTAGGATAGATTTTGAAAGATTCATTTTTAACTTTTTTTTTGCAAATGTAGTATTTTCCATTTTTAATAGTACTAATTAATCTTAATTTACTTATTTTTGCAGCCGATTATGGTTCTTTAATGTATTTCAGTACATAAAGTGAAAAGGGAATTCGGATAAAAACCGAAGCTGTACCCGCAACTGTAAGCTAAGTCAATTTTTATTGATGATTGTTATTCATCTTTTACCACTGTTCATTTTGAATGGGAAGGGCAATAACAGTACGCTAGCCAGGAGACCTGCCAAATCGAGATAGTTCAAACTTTCGG
>Ga0102812_10002179_pt1 | contig 13261 bp, 12 predicted proteins | sample ColrivemetaGS713_FD_79334 | JGI IMG/M metagenome (GOLD analysis project Ga0102812, IMG submission 79334) | Estuarine microbial communities from the Columbia River estuary - Flood tide ETM metaG S.713 | ecosystem: Environmental > Aquatic > Marine > Intertidal zone > Estuary | place: USA... | reverse complement strand
TTGGGGCCTGATGCGCGCCAATGACCACCTCGACCGATACCATCGCGGGGGCCACGACATCCCGGATCGACGCCCGCAAACGCCGATCCACGCCGGACAAAGGCAGGGTAAACAGCATATCACGGGGCCGCCCGATGCCATTGGCATCCAGAATCTGGGCCATTTTCGGCCCGATCCCGTCCAGCGATTGGACGCCGCCGAACAGGGGCCACAGGATTTCCGGCCGCGCGGTCATGCCTCGCCAATCAGGGCGATCCACGCCTCTTCGTCAATCAATTCGATGCCAAGGGTTTCCGCCTGTTTCGCCTTGGACCCCGCACCGGGACCTGCGACGACTAGATCTGTCTTGGCACTCACTGACCCCGCGACCTTGGCGCCAAGCGCCTCTGCCCGCGCCTTGGCCTCGGCCCGGGTCATCTTTTCAAGTGTGCCGGTGAATACGACAGTTTTTCCTGCGACAGGGCTATCTACGGCCACGCGACGGACCGCCGCCTGGACATCCAGCTGCGCCACCAGCCGGTCGATCGAGGCGCGCTCGGACCCCTGTTGCATTGTCGTGATGACCGAGGTCGCCATGACTGCGCCCACGCCATCAATGCTGGTCAGTTCGTCCCATTCAGGCCCGTCACCGATCTGCGCGGCGGTCATCGCCTCTTCAAACCTGCCCCAAGTGCCGTAGTGATGCGCCAATAGCGCCGATCCCGTTTCGCCAAGATGGCGGATGCCAAGCGAAAACAAGAGTCGGGATAGAGGGATTTTGCGTTTCTGTTCAATAGCTTCGAACAGGTTATTGACGCTTTTTTCGCCAAACCCGTCGCGGTTTTTCAGCTTGGCCAGGTTGGTTTTGTCCCGTTCGGCCAGGGTGAAAATATCGGCCGGTTCGCGGATCGGCAGGACCTCGTCGGTAAAGAACATCTCGATCTGTTTGGCGCCCAGACCTTCGATGTCAAAGGCGCCACGGCTGACGAAATGTTTCAGCTTTTCAACAGCCTGCGCGGGGCAAATCATGCCGCCGGTGCAACGGTGGATCGCATCACCGGGTTCGCGGATCGCAGCGGACCCACATTCGGGGCAGGTTGTCGGGAACACATAGGGTTCTGCGGTGGGATCGCGGCGGGACAGGTCCACATCCTTGATTTTGGGGATCACATCACCCGCGCGATAGACCTGCACCCAGTCACCGACCCGAATGTCCCGCCCGTCGCGGATCGGGTTGCCCTGATTGTCGCGGCCTTCGATATAGTCCTGATTGTGCAGCGTCGCGTTCGACACGACGACACCGCCAACGGTCACGGGCCGCAGCCGCGCAACCGGCGACAGCGCGCCAGTGCGGCCGACCTGAATGTCGATCGCATCGAGCACGGTCCAGGCCTCTTCGGCGGGGAATTTATGTGCGATCGCCCAACGCGGGGTGGTTGACCGGAACCCGAGCCGACGCTGCAGATCCAGATCGTCGACTTTGTAGACGACCCCGTCGATGTCATACCCCAAGGTCGCGCGGCGGGCGGCAATTTCCTCATAATGCGCCATCAATTCCGCCGGGCCATCGCACAGTCGGGTGAGTGGATTTGTCTGGAACCCGAGGTCGGCCAGACGTGCAATCGCGCCCGATTGCATCAGGGCGAGCGGGGCTGACAGATCGCCCCAGGCATAGGCAAAGAACCGCAATGGTCGGGCTGCTGTGATCCGCGCGTCAAGCTGGCGCAGGCTCCCCGCTGCGGCATTGCGCGGATTGGCAAAGGTTTTTCCGCCCGTTTCGGCGTGACGCTCATTTAGCGCCGCAAAATCGGCGTGGGACATATAAACCTCGCCCCGCACCTCGATCACGTCGGGCGCGCCGGTCAGGGTCTGCGGAATATCGGCAATCGTGCGGGCATTGGCGGTGACGTTTTCACCGACCTCGCCGTCGCCCCGCGTCGCGGCATAGACCAGCTGTCCGCCCTCGTATCGCAGTGACAGGGAAAGCCCGTCGATTTTGGGTTCCGCAGTATAGCGCAGCGGCGCATTGTCGCCGAGGTTCAGGTATTTCCGGATGCGGTTGTCGAATTCGTCGACCTCTTCACGGTCAAAAGCGTTTTCAAGGCTCAGCATCCGGACGACATGGGAAATCTTGCCAAAGCCCGACGATGGCGCGGCGCCGACCTGATCACTGGGGGAATCGGCTCGTTTGAGGTTCGGGAACCGCGCCTCGATAGCGGCATTGCGACGCTTGAGCCGATCATATTCGGCATCCGTCATCACCGGATCATCGTCGGTGTGATAGGCCGAATTGGCGGCGGCAAGTGTTTGCGTCAATTGGTCGAGTTCGGCCCTTGCCTGATCCTCTGTCAGCGCATCGACAGCAATTTCGGCTTTGGCAGTTTCGATCGGATCGGTCACGCGGCGCCCCCGGGGAACATGTTCGGGGCGTCATGTCCCCCGCCTAGGGTTTTATGCGGAGCATGGCTGCCCGTCCAGTCAGAGCTGGCAACCGACCCGTTTGATCTCGGCCAGTCTAGGCGCCAATCGCTATCCGCTCTGCGTGCCGTGCCGGTTCAGGGTCCCGCAGGACATAGCCCCGCCCCCAGACCGTTTCGATATGGTTGTCCTCACCCGTTGCCTGCGACAGTTTTTTGCGCAATTTGCAGATAAACACATCGATGATTTTCAGTTCCGGTTCGTCCATCCCGCCATAAAGGTGGTTCAGGAACATTTCCTTGGTCAGCGTCGTGCCCTTGCGCAGGCTAAGGAGTTCCAGCATCTGGTATTCCTTGCCGGTCAGATGCACCGGCATACCACCCACATCCACAGTCTTGGCATCCAGATTGACCGAAATCCTGCCAGTCTTGATGATAGATTGCGCATGCCCCTTTGACCGGCGGATGATCGCATGAATGCGGGCCACCAATTCTTCGCGGTGAAAGGGTTTGGTCAGATAGTCATCCGCGCCAAAACCAAAGCCCTTGATCTTGGATTCCGTGCCGTCGTCGCCTGACAAGATCAGGATCGGCGTGTCGATCCGCGCAAGGCGCAATTGGCGCAAAACCTCGTGCCCGTTCATGTCCGGTAGGTTCAGATCGAGAAGGATCAAATCGTAATCATATAGTTTTGCCAGATCGATGCCTTCTTCGCCCAGATCGGTGGCATAAACATTCAGGTTGGCATGGGTCAGCATCATCTCGATGCTTTTGGATGTCGTCGGATCATCCTCAACTAGCAGTATCCGCATTTCCTAAAACTCCGCTGTCGTCCGCAATGCCGTTAACCTAGAATCACAATGGTTAATTTCTCCTTACCCAATACCTTCGTTGATAGCACTCTCCTTACGGTTGTCGATATTTTTGTAGGCTGGTGGCCTTTAGTGCCGCTTCGCCGTAGGTGTCCACGGCCCGTTCCCATTCAGAAAACTCGGCATCGGACAGGGAATAAAGTTCAAGCGCCTTGTCCCGTTCCAGCAACCCCGACTTGACCGCGCGCACCACGGCAGCCTTGCGGGAGGCGACCCAGCGACGGGTCTGTTTCGGCGGCAGATCCGCCCGTGTCATCACAGTGCCATCCGGCAGGGTCACCGCCCTTGGCCCTTCGATCTTGCGCAAATACATATCTCACCCCTCTCGTGATCGTTTGCGGGGTGACCATTGACCTTGATCGCTTAAAGGAGGATGAACCCAAGGCTTGAGAGTAGTTCGCATTTTCCTATATTCCCAAACACTGTTGCCCGAAAAAGGAAGCCCGCCATGGCGCTTGACCACCCGCTCAATTCCCTCGGCTTTGCCAAGGCCCCCCGCGACACGCGGGTTGTCGTTGCGATGTCGGGTGGCGTCGACAGCTCGGTCGTGGCGGCTATGCTGGCCGAGGAAGGCTATGATGTGGTCGGGGTGACCCTGCAGCTATACGACCACGGCGCGGCCTTGGCCAAAAAGGGTGCCTGTTGCGCGGGCCGCGATATCCATGACGCCCGAAGGGTGGCCGAACAGATGGGATTCCCCCACTATGTTCTGGATTATGAGAACATTTTCAAAGACGCCGTGATCGACGAATTCGCCGACAGCTATCTGGCGGGCGCGACCCCCGTGCCCTGCATCCGCTGCAACGAACGCGTCAAGTTCAAGGACCTTTTGGCGACAGCGAGGGATCTGGAAGCCGACTGCATGGCCACCGGCCACTATATCCAAAGAGCCGTTGGCAGCACGGGGCCGGAACTCCACTGTGCGGCGGACCCGAACCGCGACCAGTCCTATTTCCTGTTCTCAACCACACCGGAACAGTTGGAGTATCTCCGCTTTCCCCTTGGGCACCTAAAGTCCAAGGCCGAAACCCGAGCGCTGGCCGCCAAATACGGCCTGCCGGTTGCTGACAAGCCCGACAGTCAAGACATCTGTTTTGTGCCAAACGGCAATTACGCCGCGGTGATCGAAAAACTCCGCCCCGGCGCGGCCGAACCGGGAGAAATCGTCGATGCTGATGGCACGGTTCTGGGCACGCATAACGGCGTGATTCATTACACCATCGGGCAACGGCGCGGGCTGGGGATCGGTGGATTGGCCGACCCGCTTTATGTTGTGAAACTCGATGTGGAAAACCGCCGTGTTATCGTCGGCCCGAAATCCATGCTCGCCACACGCCGTGTGCCTTTGAAAGAGGTGAACTGGCTGGGCGAAGGGCGTTTTGCAGATCAGCCGGAAATGGAAATTGCCGTCAAAGTGCGGTCAACGCGCCCGCCCGCACCCGCGATCCTGCGCCCGATTTCCGATACGTTGGCCGAGGTCGAACTGATGACCGCCGAAGAAGGCATCAGCCCCGGTCAGGCTTGTGTGTTCTATGACCCCGACAGCCCACGTATCCTTGGTGGTGGCTGGATCTGGAAAGGGAACTGACGGGTCCGGTCAGGGATTGACCGCCGCCAGAACGGCCCGCGCCGCCCGCAACCCCGGCCGATCACCGCCCTGCCCTAAACGGTCCATCGTTTTGCGCATCGCATCGTTTTGCGCGGTTGGGTCCGCAAGAACCCGCGATAGAGCCGCCGCGATTCCGGCCGCCTGACAATCGGGCCCCAGATACTCGGGCACGACGCGGGTATCCGACACAAGGTTGACCAAGGTCACCGTGTCGATCAGCGCCATGGATTTGATGATCTGATGGGTCAGCCATTTCATCCGGTAGGCGACGACCATCGGTGTGGCATTGGCGGCGAGTTCAAGGCTTACCGTTCCAGAGGCCGCGAGGGCGATATCGGCCGCGGCAAATGCGGCTGCTTTGGTCTGGGCCGCATCCGGGTGGGTTGTGGGGTCGATCAGGATCGGTGCAATCGGCCAGTCGGCTGTCAGGTCACGGACCAAGCCCGCCACGGGGGTGGCGCAGGGCAAGACGATCTTGGCGTCTGGATGCGACTGGATCAAGGCACCCATCGCCTGCCCGAACACATCGGCCAGACGCGACACTTCGCCCCGCCGACTACCGGGAAGGCATAGGACAATGGGCGCAGCTTCGGCGCCGATGGACCGCCGGAATGCTTCGGCCTGTGCCTGCGTAGCCACAGGCTCGGCCACGACCGGATGGCCCACAAAGGTGCAGGGAATTCCTGCACGCTCCATATAGGGCGGTTCGAAAGGCAAAAGCGCGAGCACATGGTCGATCACGCCCACCATTCGGTTCACCCGCTTTGGCCGCCACGCCCAGACGGACGGGGCCACATAGTGCACGGTCCGGATAGCGGGGTTTTCCGCTTTGACCAGCCGCGCGACGCGCAGGCAGAAATCGGGGCTGTCGATGGTGACCACCACGTCAGGCGGATCGGCCAGAATAGCCCTTGCCGTTTCCGCGATCCGCCGTTTGAGGGCGAAATATTTCGGCAGGATTTCGGTCAAACCCATGACCGAAAGCTCCTCCATTGGAAAGTTCGACCGTAGCCCCAGAGCCTGCATCTGCGGCCCACCGACGCCAGCGAAACCGACATCCGGTTCCAACTCGCGCAGTCCCGCCATCAGCGCACCGCCCAGCCTGTCGCCCGAAGGTTCGCCTGCGATCAAAAAGACCTTCATGGCTGTGCCTCGACCCATAGAAACCCGCCAGCGGCATCCAGTTCCTCACATATCGCAGCGCGGTCCAGAACCATGACCCCGCCTTGCGCGATCACAATCCCTGACAACCCATGCTGAATGGCATTGCGGGCGGTATCCGGTCCGATCACGGGCAAATCGGCACGTCTATCCTGACCGGGTTTTGGGGCCTTATAGAGAAAGGCACCAACAGGCCATTGGCGCGACGAAATCATAGCATCTGTGCCGTCCTGGCGTTCGGTCGCGATGACCTGACCAGCGGCAAGAATGCAGGATTGCCCGATATCCCGCGCAGCCATTTCGGCCAGTGCGGCATGGGCAAGCGGCAAGACCGCCAGTTGTGAATCTGTCGGCACACCCCGCGTCATGGCCCCTGCAGGCGGCAAAAGGTCTGGCGCGATGTCTTGGGCGGCGCAAAGGCGCAAACCGGCCTCTTCAAAAATTGCGATAAAGGCGCGCAAGGCCCCGTCGTCCCCTTGCGCCATCGCCGCCATCAGACGCGGCACGAGGGGCGCCGTGGCCGCGTCGATTGCGGCGGGGTCGATCAGGGGGCGTGCAACAGCGCCAGCAAGGCAAAGCCGCGTCACCCCCCGCGCCCGCAGGTCGGCCAGAAAACTGCCAAGGGTTTCCATACGAAACGGCAGGCGGGGCAAATCGGCGGGAAGTTCCGCCTGAAACCCGCGCATTTCGCAGATCAGCGGCGCGGGTTCGCCCCGTCGGGTAAGGCTCGTGACCAAAGCGGAAGGTAGCCCCCCGGTTCCTGCGATCAGCGCAAGCATCAGCGCGGTGTCAGAAAGCTTCGGTCGCTCTCACCGAGGATGAACGCCACCATTTCCTGCACGTAGGCGCTGTCGAATTCGCCCTGCACTTTGCGGGCGCGGTCCATAAAGGCGCCTTCGCCATCTTTCAGCATCTGGAACGCAGCGCGGAGCGCGTTGATGTCCGACCGCTCCACCCCTTTGCGTTTGAGACCGACAAGGTTCAACCCGTCCAACTCGGCCCTCGGCCCCTGAACGAGTGCATGCGGAACGACATCATTGGTCACCATCGACAGTGCGCCAATGATGGCCCCTTTGCCGATCCGCACCCATTGGTGAATTCCCGATAGGCCACCAATGATCACGTCGTCTTCGACGATCACGTGCCCGGCAAGTGCCGAATTATTCACAACGATCACGCGGTCGCCGATCTGGCAGTCGTGGGCGACATGGCAGCCCGCCATGAACAGCCCATCGTTGCCGACCTTGGTCAAACCGCCGCCCCCTGCAGTGCCAGCATTCATAGTGACATGTTCGCGGATACGGTTCCGTTCCCCTATCCGCAGCTGGGTCTTTTCCCCTGCGAATTTCAGATCCTGAGGGATCTCGCCAATGACGGCAAAGGAATAGATCGTCGTCCCTGCCCCGATATGGGTATCGCCTGTCACAACGACGTGGGATTTTAGGGTAACGTTCGACCCCAGAACAACCTCGGGGCCGACCCAGCAGAACGGGCCAATGGAACAGCCTTCGCCCAGAACCGCCCCGTCTTCGATCACTGCCGAAGGATGGATATGCGCCGTCATTACGACCTCAGGTCCATCATCGCGGTGAATTCGGCCTCTGCGGCCATTTCGCCTTCGACCTTAGCCACGCCTTTGAATTTCCAAACCTTACCGCCGGGTTTGCCACGGGTCGTTTCCACATACATTTCCAGCACATCGCCGGGGACAACCTTGCGGCGGAATTTGCAGCCGTCGATGGCCATGAAATAGACCAGCAGGTCATTGTTTACCAATCCCATGGAGGTCCCGACCATGACGGCAGCGGTCTGGGCCATGGCCTCGATAATGGTAACGCCGGGCATGATCGGGTTGCCGGGGAAATGGCCCTGAAAATGGGGCTCGTTCATGGTGACGTTCTTGATACCGGTCGCGGATTCGGTGCCGTTGATATCCTTGACCTTGTCGACCAGCAGGAACGGGTAACGGTGCGGCAGGATTTTCTGGATCAGGTGGATATCGGCAACGGTCGGGGTATCAGTCATCTGTCTTGTCCTTATCGTTCTTGGCCAAAGGGCGGTTGTCTATTGACTAGCAAGGGAAAACACGCGCGGCAAGCGCAGGTCAGTTTCCATCCGTCGTGGCCGGATCTTCGGCAATTGACGCGCCCAATCGTTCATCGACAATTGCCAGAACCTCGTCAGTGATGTCGATGGCCTCGACCGACAAAAAGACGCTACGCCGGTCCAGAACAAGCCCCGCACCATGTGCCAGCATTACCTCGCCCAAAAAGGGGCGAGCGGCCGCAAAAAAACGGTCCCGACTGTCGCTCGCCGACTGCTGGAGTTCGCGTTCCTTGGCGTCTTGCGCCTGACGAATTTCTTGAACTTTGGTATCGAATTCCTGGGCTGCCGCGCGAAATGCTGCCGGATCCATCGTTGGCCTGCGCGCAGCGAGATCCTTTTCCTCTTGGGTTAGATCCGCCTCGATCGCGCGATTTTCAGCGGCGAGAGCTTCGGTTCGGGCATTTAGATCGGCAATTAGCGCTATCCCAAAGGCAGATTGGCTGAACAGTTTTTCGGGGTCCAGGGTGACAATCGAGCTTAGGATGCGGGTTTCGCCGGACGATGTTTGAGCGGAAGAATCCGAGGCTTGGGCCAAGACCGACTGCCCTGAAAACAGCCAGAGGCACCCGATAAGGATGCCTCTCGCGATCGTCATTGCCTTTGGCATATGCATCAGAAACTCGTCGAGATCGTCACGTCGAAGTTTTTGGTGATGTCGTCGGTTTGCGTATCAAATGCGGTCGTCCAATTGAACCGGAGGGGGCCGACAGGCGTTTTCCAGAACATCGACAGGCCAGCGACTCCGCGCGGGGTGAAATCGCAGTACAGCACATCAGTGCAGCCCACGCCGGGATCCCACAACGACCCATAGTCAACGAATGCACCGCCGGTGATCCCGTATTCTTCGGGCAGGCCCAGCGGGAATTCAGACTCGAGCCGGATCACCGCAAAGACATTGCCCCCCAAGGCATCGCCGGTGTTTGCATCACGCGGTCCGATACCCGAGGCAGCAAAGCCCCGCATATACCGGCTGCCCATAAAGAACCGGTCTGTAATCCGGCTTGCGCCGCTACCATAAGACAGGAGGCCGCCATCAAATGCTGCACGAAGCGTGACTTCTTCGTTCAGGACTTTGGTTTCGGCAACGGCCGAAGCCGTGGTTTTGATGAACTGTGCATCCCCTACCCCGAATTCCTGACCAAAGCGCAGCAGGACACCAGCATTAGGGTTCAGGCCGGTGCGCCGGCTGTCCCAACTATAGGTATAGCCCAAGGAATTGGTCAGCACACCGCCCACGGTTCCGTCAGCAATGATAAACGGGCTGGCGGCTGCATCTACGTCGGTGATGTCGGTGTAATCCAACGCGTAGAACACTGCCAGACGCCCCTTTTCACTCACCGGGAACGACAGGCTGGGCGAGAACCGGAAGGTTTCGGTATCGTATTGCGAATTTTCGTTATTCGTGACGCGATATCCGAGCTCCAATCCAAATCCGAGGTCTCGGCCCAACAAATTGGGTTCGTTGAAATCGAGGCTTAGGATGCGGTTCGTTTCAGCGGTCGACAGCTGGAAGTTCAGCGATTGGCCACGTCCGAGGAAGTTTCTTTCCTTATAGCTTGCGATCAGGCTAAGCCCGATGTCGCTATTATAGTTCGCCCCAAAGGACAGCGATCCTGTCGGGGCTTCGGTCACGTTGACGTCAACCACCACTTGGTCAGGGCTCGATCCTTCACGGGCCTGAACGTCCGCGTTCGAGAAGTAAGACAAGGCCCGGATGCGTTCGGCGCTTTCGCGAATGGAACGGGGGTTTAAGGGGTCGCCTTCGACCACGCGGAACTGGTTCCGAACGACACGGTCAAGGGTCGTATTGTTCCCTTCGATGTCGATGCGTTCAACAAAAAGGCGCGGACCGCGAACCAGCGCGAATTCTAGGTTCAGCTTCAGGTTCCGATCGTCGCGTGTGATCCGGGGTTCTACCTGAACGAACTGCAGCCCTTTCTGCAGCGCCAGACGTTCCAGACGTGCGATATCTGTATCAACAGCCAAAGGCGAATAAGTCTGGCCGGGACGGGTTTTGATCGCGGCTTCAAACTCCAGCGGGTCAACATCAGGCAGGTCTGAACTTACATAGACTTCGCCAAACTGGAACCGCTGGCCTTCTTGGACATTGAAGGTGATCAGATAGGCGTCACGGGTACGCGTCAGCGAAACGTCAACGCTCTGCACGACCATGTCGGCAAAACCGCGCGACTTGTAGAAATCGACCAAAACCTGTTTGTCGAATTCGATCCGGTCGGCGACAAAAGTATCGCGCTGGATAATTGCGCGCAGGGCGCCGGCCTGTTTGGTTTCCAGAACGCCACGCAGACGGCGGTCGGAAAAGGACCGGTTGCCGACAAAGCCGATGCTTTCGATTTCGGTAATGCCGCCTTCGAACACTTCGAACACCAGATCAACGCGGTTGTCGTTGCGCCGGATGATGCGCGGCGTGACAGTCGCGTTGACGCGGCCCTGCTGTGCATAGGCTTCGGCAATCGCAGTCACATCGGATTCGGCCTGAGCAGGGCTATAGACGCGGCGTGCCTGCGACTGCACAACTGCCGCCAATTCGGAATCCGACAGGCGCTGATTGCCTTCAAAATTCACACGGTTGATCGTCGGGAATTCGACAACGCGAATGACGAGTGTGTTTCCTTGCGGGACAATATCGACCGTTTCGAAGAGCCCCGTTTCGCGAATGCGTTGGGCCGCTTCGTTCAGAGCGCCGCCGCTTACGGCCTCGCCACGGGTCAGGCCCAGAAAACTAAGAATCGTTGCTGTTTCGATCCGCTGATTACCTTCGACCGAAATTGTCGAAAAGGCATAGGATTGCGCCGAAGCGAAACCAGAGCCAAATCCGGAAATCCCAAGTAAAACAACGAAAACAACGCGCTGCAGCAGCACAGCAAAGCGCATAGGCGCAGCAAAAGCGATCTTGCTCATAAATCCAGCCAATTCAGACATCCCAGTTACTATATGCAGTATCGGGAATGCCCGCCCTTGTCAAAAAAATCGGCGGCGAAAATGTGCAAGTGGCGAAAAACAACAACGCGCCCAAAAGGGCGCGTCGGGGTAGAACAAATATTTTGGTGCGATCAGACGGAACCGCCGACCCAAGCGCCAAACCAAAGTGCAAAGACGATGGTTACAAAATAAAGGATGCGGTCCCAGTTCAGATTGATCAGGAACGACAGGCTATTGTAACCGGCGGTCAGGGTTTGCATTTCTTTGTCCTTCACCCACTACGAGACTTGATCCCAAAGATCACCGCCAAATGTGGCAGCATCGTGGCAGCATGCGGGACTTTTGAGGGCGGGTTAGTAGCAAAGGAATATGTCGTTGAGCAAACCGACGGCAAGCATAGACAAAATCAGAGCCAGACCTACCCCGATGAGCAAACGAAGCGCACCGTCCGAAGGCCGTTTTCGCGTCACGGCCTCATAGGCGTGAAACACAAGATGTCCACCGTCGAGAACCGGAATCGGCAAAAGGTTCAAAAACCCGACTGCCGCCGAGATGAACCCGATAATGCCGATAAAATCCATCAACCCCGCCGAGGCCGCAGCCGCCGCAGCCTGGGCAATACCAACGGGGCTGGACAGATTGCACAATGAAATCCAGCCAAAAGCCATGTGATAAAGTGAAGACAGCGATAGCGTAAGAACCATCCACAGGCGACTGATCCCGCTTTGCAGCGCGCCAATGACACCGATGCTTTCTGTCTCGGGCACGATACTGATCCCACCGGATACGCCCATGAGCCAGCGGGTTTCAAAACCCCCACCCTCTGCGGGCAGATCGCGGCGCTGCGCGGCTAGGGTTACCTGCCGATCCCCCGTTTCCGCGTTCCAGACGTCAAGTAGCAAAGGCGCCCCGCCCGAACCTGAGACAATCTCGATCATCTGCGAAAAGGCAAAGGTCGGGCTCCCGTTGATCGCGGTGATGTAATCGCCTTCAACCAATCCGGCCTCTTCTGCGGCGGATTTTGGCGTGACGGCGACGACCTCGGTCGTTTGCGGGAACGGCCCTTTGACCGTCGTCTGCACGCCATTGCGCAGCACGACATAATCCAGCACCGGTTCCAACGGCAGTTGATCTATGGCGTCAGACAGTTTTTCGCCAGTTTCAACGGGCAGCCCGCCAATGCTGACCAAAACATCGCCCACAAGCAGCTCTTGTTGATAGACAGGGGGGAGTGGCGGCACTTCTTTGATCGTCAGGGGATCGCGGGCGACACCGACATAAAGCGCGATGCCCGCAAAAATCACGATCGACAGGATAAAGTTGAAGACAGGACCGGCGAGTACGGTCAGGGCCCGCGCCCAGACAGGCGCACCCAGCATCGTATCGCGGCCGCCTTCGGTTCCGCCCACGCTCGACGCATTGGCGTCGCCTTTAAATTTCACATAGCCGCCTAGCGGAATTGCCGCGAGTTGCCAGCGCGTCCCGTGCCTGTCAACGCGGCTGATCAGTGTCGGACCAAAGCCAAGTGAGAACACATCCGCATTAATCCCACACCAGCGCCCGACAATGTAATGCCCGTATTCATGGACCGCCACGATCACAGAAATCGCCACGGCAAACGCCGCCACCGCATACCAGAAATTCCCGAAAATCTGGATGTACTGTTCAATAAGCACTGCTGACTATCCCAACCTGTTTATTTCTTCGCCCGCTGCCCGCCGTGCTGCGGCGTCGGCTTGCGTTACTTGTTCAAGCGTAACCGTGGCGTTTTCTGGCCCTTTGACGGGTGATATGGTGTTCAAAACCGCATCCACAACCCGCGCCATATCCAGAAACCCGATCCGGCCCGCGATAAAGGCGTCAAGAGCCGCTTCCTTGGCGGCATTGAACACGGCACCTGACAGACCGCCATGTTCCATCACCTGCCGCGCCAGACCCAGTGCCGGATAGCGGTCAGGATCAGCGACGGCAAAGCTTAGTTGACCGATAAGCGCCAGATCGAGCCTTTCGACGGGCAGATCCTTACGTTCCGGCCAATGCAAGGCATAGCCGATGGCATGGCGCATGTCCGACGGCCCCAGATGGGCCATAATCGCCCCGTCGCGAAACCCGACCAAAGCGTGCACCAGACTTTCCCGGTGGATTACGGTTTCGATCTGGTTGGGCGCGAAACC
>Ga0102812_10002178_pt1 | contig 13263 bp, 10 predicted proteins | sample ColrivemetaGS713_FD_79334 | JGI IMG/M metagenome (GOLD analysis project Ga0102812, IMG submission 79334) | Estuarine microbial communities from the Columbia River estuary - Flood tide ETM metaG S.713 | ecosystem: Environmental > Aquatic > Marine > Intertidal zone > Estuary | place: USA... | reverse complement strand
CTCGCGGTAATGCCCTTTACGGCCACGCACCAGTGGAGAGAGCACCGAGATTTTGCGATCCTGGAAATCAGAAAAAATCTGCTCCATGATTTGCTCCTCGGTATAGCTCACCATCTTCTTGCCGGTCTCGTAGCTGTAAGCTTCGCCGATCCGGGCGTACAGCAGGCGGAGGAAATCGTAAACTTCCGTTACCGTACCCACGGTAGATCGGGGGTTGCGGCCCGTTGTTTTTTGCTCAATACTGATCACCGGGCTGAGGCCCGTGATTTGCTCTACTTCCGGGCGTTCCATTTCGCCAATAAACTGGCGGGCATAAGCCGAGAAGGTCTCCATGTAACGGCGCTGCCCTTCGGCGTAGATGGTATCAAACGCCAAGGACGATTTTCCGCTGCCACTGATCCCTGTAATCACTACGAGTTTATCACGTGGAATAGCCACATTGATATTTTTCAGGTTGTGTTCGGCGGCACCGATCACCTGAATATAATCGTCGTTGAATAAATCTTCTTTGATGTCGATGTCCTCCGTAAGAGGTGATGCTGATTTAGCCATGTATCTAGCGCTTCAAATGAGCCCTGCTGTCTTTTTGTTACACTATGCAAACCACAAATCCTAGGTTGGGGTTTAGCAAACCGCTAAATTAGCGATATTATTCAGACAATCAATGATACGAGTAGAGTATGATACCGGAAAACATGCAACTCGGAGAAACGGAAACCATGCTCCTCTCCGCCACGGTCATCCTTTTGCTGGTGGCTTTGCTGATCCTGAAGATCAGAAGCAACAAGCGTAACTTTTAAATTGCAAGAGCATGCGCAAAGGACGTTGGATTTTGATCACCCTATTGGTCATTGGTGCGTTTACCGCTGGCTGGAAACGAATTGAACCCCTCTGGGATTCTGCCCGCCACGATCCGGCCCTGGGGCTGATTTACCTGATTATCATTTTGCTGGTAGGGATGACGATTGCGCGGGTGGTGGGGGATTGAGGTTTTTTTCTTTTTATTGCGAGGGCTGTTGCCTGGAACCTCCAAGGTGCCTGGCAACTCAATGAAGATGCGTTCAATTCTTGCTTTGGAGGACCAGCTCTGCATCTCTGTGCCAGGGATAATTCATTTTATCCAGGGGAGATCCTCGCGCAAGCTGCCTGGAGGGCACGAACGCTAGTGAGGGTCCCGACCTACAAAACCACACTTGGTTTTGTAGGTCGGGACGGAACAAAGTGAACCCCGGAAGGGAGCGACCCGAGCCCGCCTCAAGCGGGAGAGGGATGCGCCCAAATAAAAATCAGGAACAACTCACTCCATAATCCACCCCCGAACCGCCACCAACAAATCGTCCGCCAGCGGTGAGGCCTCTACGGGAGCGGCTTTCTCATCTACTTTTTGCGCTTCTTCTGGCGCGTAACCTTTCTGCACCAGGCCCAACATACGCTGCCGCTCGCCCGGACTAAATTGGGCGAAAGTTCTCCGCAAGAGCGGCAGGAGAGGTTCCAATTCGTCCATGGGCAGGGCTTGCACCCAGCGGTCAACCAATTGCCACAAGGGTGGGTGGTGGAGCAACAACAAGCCACTGCCGTTTAAAAAGCCAGCCAGCCAGTTGGTGACCTCCAGCGGTTCGTTGCCGGGGGAAAGGGCAAAATCCAGGCGCTGACTGGTCGTCTCCAAATCGAGCCTCTCCTGATCGAAGAGCAAGCGTGTGGCGAGGCCTTTCAACAGAGGCGCAATGCCGGGAATATTGGCCAGCTTTTCCACTGCTGGCCACCAGTGATCATCCAGCAAAGGCAGGGCCAGCTGGCACAAGCCACGGTGGGTGGCCAAGAAATCACTGAGCAACAAGCGGGCAGCTTCTTCGTCAATATTCATGGCCGAAGCGGGCAGCGCAGCCGCTAACCTTGGTGCAATCTCTTCTACCAGAATGGCCAATGCCGTTACATCCGTCTTGCGCGCATCACCGTACTGGATGATCTTGATGAGGGTGGGCAGCCCCGCCAGCAGTTCTTGTACATCTTTGGTGAGCGCCGAGCGGTCGCGCAGCTGATTGGTGACGACCTCTACGGCCTGGCGCAAATCGGCTTTCAGGCCTAGCAGAACCGCTTGGGATAATTGCAGGATGTTGGCCGTGGGGTCTTGCTGTCGCAGTTTGTTGTCGGCTGCTTCCGGCAGGGAATTGCCCCACATGGCAGCTTCCAGAACGTTTAAACTAAACTCTGGTTGCCAATGGAGTAGCCAGAGTTCTTTGAAGGCACCGAGGTCGTTAGTGCTTACCTCTTGTTGCTTCCCCCAGTGAATATCCAGGATCTGCAAGCGGTGCAGCAACTGGCTTTTGAGCAGGTCATTGTCTTCCCGTAAGTCGATGCCGCCCCGTGGGTTGGTTTTGGTGCCTTTCAGCCATTGTTCGCCGGTAATGCCCCAGTATTTGCTCAGGCGGGTGGTCTTCAGGCTTTGGGTGAGGTCTTTTTGCAGGGGCACCACGGAAGCGTTCTCGGGTACCTGACCCACTTTTTCGCCCAGCATCAGGACGCGCTCAATCAGCAGCAGTCGTTCCTCCGCACCGTGGCACAGGATACTGAGTGCGGCGGAACGCAGATCCTCTAAATTAGGGATTCGCTGGCCGCGCATACCCGCCAGGGTGTACGCCAGGCGCACGGCCTCCTGGGCATGCGCTGGTGAAGTATCCAGCCCTTCCTTGCGCAGCAACTGGGCAGCTTTTACCATCCAGTGAATGGTCGCCTCCCGGTTGTAGTCGTAGAGCAATTCGTACCAGGCGGGTGAGTGGACACCGGCTCCGTAGCCATTTTCGCGGGAAAGGCGAGGGTAACTCCAGGGTATCCAGGCCGCTTTTATTTTCACCTTGGGCAAACCACGTAGTACCTGGGTGTCGGCAGCGGTTTTGTAACGGGCGACCTCCATTAGCGCCGGGCTGTGCCAGGCTCCGCAGACGATGGCGATGCGTTCAAAGCCGGCGCGCATGGCTTTGCGTAGTGCCTGTCGCATGAAAGCTTCTCGCAACAAGGTTTCCCTACTGTTGTGGTGCGCTTCCGCCCGAAGGGTGGTGATGAGTTCATTGATGGCATGAAAGAGGGCAAAGTCGTCAGTTTCTTGCTCAAAGGTCAGGTCCCACCATTGTTCCCGATCGGTGAAGCCGGCCAGGAGAGCTACTTCTCCCAGAGGGTCGCGTTGCCAGGCGCCGGGAGATTGCTTGCCTGCCTCCAGTTGTTTTTGATCTTTGAGGGCGAGTTGCGTGCCCACCGGAAGGTCAATCGCTTGCGCGGAAATTCCTTCTCTGGCGGCCCAGCGTAGCGCCTGCCATTCCGGTGAAAACCGGGCAAAAGGATAGTAATAGGCTTGCTGGATATTGTTTTGGTCATAAACGACCAGTGCTACCGGAGGCTCCAGGGCCAGTTGGCCCATTTGTTCCAATTCCTTTTGAGCGTCAGCAGGGAACTCTACGAGGAGGCAATCGGGTTGCCAGCTTTCTAATGCTTGCAAAAGGCGCCGGGCAGAACCGGGGCCATGGTGGCGAATGCCGAAAACCTGTAACCTGGATTTAGACATTCAAATAGCTGATGAAGCTATCGTAGCGCTCGCGCAGACTGTCAATATACTCTACCTCATTAAAGGTAGCTTTGATCACGAAATCGAACCGCTCAAAAGACGCCAGGATGTTAGTGATATTCTGTTTGTTGAGCTTAAGGGTAACTTCGATGCGGGGCGATTCCTGGAAGGTTTGCACATGGGCACTCAGGATCACAGCGTTTTCAGACTCTACGATCCGGGCCAATTGTGCGAGGGAATAATCCTGGCGAAGCATTTCCAGCACGATAATACCTCCGGGCTCCCGGAAAGTACCACTTTCGGCAAAGTGGCGCAGCAGATCTTCGGCGGTGATAAGCCCTACGTAGTGCCGTTTTTCGTCCACCACCGGAATGGCCGTGAGCTGATGATCAGCGACGAGGCGGATAATATCGTAAAGGTGATCTTTGGTGCGCACAAAAGGATGCTGCAAACTAAGCTTGTAACTGCCTACTGCGGCTTCGGCGTCTTGGTCAAGAATATCGTCCTCTGACAATAATCCCAATAATTCGTGCTGATTAACAATAGGCAAGTGGCGAACATAGAATTCGCTCATAATGCCTAATGCTTCCTCCCCTGTATCAGAAGTGCGGAGAGGAATAATTACATCGGAAATGAGTTGTTCAGCAGTCATAGTCTTGAGATTATCGCAAAAGCTTTTCTTTTTGCACTTGAAATTCTTCTTCCGTCAGCAATCCTTTTTCCTTGAGTTTCGCCAGCTTTTGGAGCTGATCGAGTAAATCTGGTTGTCCAGTTTGCTGGGGAGGAGCTGGTTTGTCGAGTAGGTTCTCCTGAGGCGTACTTAGTTGCTTTGCCAGTCGGAAACCATTGGCTTCAAAGGGTAAAAACTCTGGTTGAATGCGTAAAAAGGCAAGGTGGTCGCGGTTTTTTATCACCTCGGTATCATCGAATCCAAGGGCAACCGCCCGATCCAGGTGATAAAAGGCTTTGTCCTTATGTTCCATCAGGGAGTGCGCACAAGCCAGGTTAAAGTGGGCCGGAATGCTTTTTGGGTCGATCTTAAGTGCCTTGTTAAATTCAATGATGGCACCTTCGTAATCGTAATCAACGAATTTTGCTTTACCCTCTTTGAGGTGGAGGTTTTTTTGGGGAGACGCCGCACGTTTGGGGGCTACTTGCTCATAGCGCCGACTTTTAGGGTCTTCGTAGCGCTGGTTGCGATCTTGTTGGCGTTGCGCGCCTCGGTTATGACGGGCATCTCGTAGGCCTTCAAAATCCTTGTTGTATTTAGCATCAAAAGCACCCTGATCCATGGAGAAAAGGGCGATTGCATCAATCACACCGATAAAAAGGAAGAACCATAAGCCAGTAATAAGAAAAATGGGAAGTAGCATAATATAACCTATACCCAATCCTACCTGTCCGAGATAGAAGCGGTGTAATCCCATGTAGCCTGCAACCAGGGCCAAGACTCCGGCCACTGTTTTATTTTTCATAATAAATTATCGTCCACTGTTAAAGATTGATACCCTCTGTGCAAGATGAAGAAAAAATAGACATTACCCAAATAGGAGGCCGACATATTCGATAGATCAGGTCGGGACTTAGACGAAGAAGAGTCCGCCTGGCTATTTGATGTCTTTTTGTTCTACGGCATTAACAAATAAAATGTTACCAATGTTGCTATAACCCAGGAAAACATCTTTGCCATCGTGCTTGACAACCTCTTCGCGGAAACCGAGAATCGTGAGATCGGCATCCCGAGATTTTTCGTTGATGACACTGAGGGTGGCCAGGTTAGGGTCGCGGGCAATGATCTGGATATTTTGGGTAGAAATTGGCAGTTGACCAGCCTCAATCAGTTGGTACAAATGCTGGCGTTCCAGCTCACAGGTGGCTTCCGGATAAAGGGCGAATATCTTTATTTCGGCCTCTCCCCAGTCTTTATGCCCCAGCAGTACATACGCCAGTAGAATCATCAGATTGGCGTTGTCAAAATCTTTGCTGGTGAGCCAGATGTGGATTTCTTTTTTAAGACCAAAACCCCGTTCAGAACTAGCCAAAATAGCCACGTCAAAATCTACGGAACGGATGAGTTTGAAGTTGTCGATAATATCGTCCAGGTCATCGGGGTCGTGTTTGGAAAATTCTAATAACAATAAGTTGTTTTCTGTCCCGGCAATTCCCGGCAACTGGATGACCTGGGCAACGCTGGAGGTATAGGACGGACTGATAAGTGTGTCCACATAAATATTACTGGAGCTGGCCTCCCCCATCCGAATGAGGCGTTCTTTGATGCTTTTGGCTTCCTGGTTGGTTTGCCGGGATAAGTAGCCTTTGATTTGGTGGATATAAGTACCAAAACCGTATTTCTGAGCGATCCAGCGGAGCATGTCGAATGCTCCCAGGCGCTGGAAAGAGTCGCTCGTCAGGGCCACCGCAGATGGGCGCCAGTTGCCTTTTTCTTTATCGGCCTTTTGCAGGAATACCTGGAGCCTTCTGCTTAATTGGAAGATCACTCCCTGGAAAATAACGGCAATACTCCGCTTATCGGGGTTGAAGGAGGAGATCAGAAAATACAAGCCTATAATGAAGACAACCGCCAGCAAGGCGTAAGTCGTATTCATGAAAAACATCAATCCAAAACAAGCAATGGCCCCAAATAGCGAGATAAACCACTGGGAGCGAAACTTGGGACGATAGCTAGGATCGGCCGCAAAATGATTGAGGAAAGAAATCAGGCAAAGTGACCCATACGTAACCATGAAGAACATAGAAATCACCTCCGCTACGCTATCGATAGCGCCCATGGAAATAAAAATGAGCGCGATGATAACGGTAATTACAGAAGCATTGTAAGGCTCATCATTTTTGCCTTTACCTACAGAAATCCACCGATTAATTGCCGGGGTCGGGAATATTTTATCCCGGGCAATTGCCTGTAAAGTACGCGGAGCAACCATTATAGAACCCAGGGCGGAAGAGATGGTAGCAGCCGCTAATCCCACTGGAATAAGCCACCATCCCTGGATAGCAATATCAGCCATCACGAGTTTGGAGGTATCCGCCAAGTCTTCTGGACTAGCCGATACCGCTAGTTTGTAAGCAATTAAAAAGTAGACAAACATACCCGCAATGGTGGCTGCCAAGGTTCCCAGGGGTATGGAGCGACCGGGATCACGCAAATCTCCTGAAAGACCGACTCCCGCAGTCATCCCCGTGAACGCCGGGAAAATAATAGCAAATACGGTGAAAAAGCCAATCGGGAGACCCGGATTAGGGGCCCCGGTTGGTGGCTTTTGGGCTTCGATCACAGGTACCTCCCTAAAGATGCCGGTGCTGTCATCTGTCACGGGATTAGGAAGGGCGATAATCGTGGTGTCGTCGATGACTTCGGTATTATAGATCGTTGCCAGTGGATCAAGCCGGTGAGTCGCTTCATAATCGGTGCTGCCAGCAAAAAAAGCCACCATACTGATGGCCAAGGTAGCTACGACTACGTAGAGGGCCTTTACCCCCAGGTCGGCCCCTTTGGTGAGGACAATCATGGTAAGCAGGAGTAGCGCCGGGATACTAATGAGTTGTTTTTGTTCTAATAACCATACCCCCCAGGCCGGAATTTCAAGATTGGCAATCATCCAGTCAATCCCGGTGCTAAAAGCCTCGGTAAAGGCCATAATATAAAAAGCTACACTGATCGCTTGCGATAGGTAGAGGGCCAGGCCAATGGTAGACCCAATGACGAGCCCAAAAGAACGGGAAATGATATAATACTCCCCTCCGCCTTCTACCTTTTGGTTGGTCGCAATTTCTGCAATCGCCATTGCGGTTGGAATCGTTACCGCATGGCCGATCAGGATAATGGCAAGGGTTCCAATAAAACCTACACTCCCCACGGCAAAGCCAAAACGCAAAAACATGATGGCGCCAAGAATGGTAGAGATAGCGGTGAAAAATACTGGTCCCGTTCCGAATTTCTGCTTTAGCTGATCGTTCATTATGCCAAGATAGTGATATGTAATTGAAATATTAGCTGGACTTTGCCATAGGCATGCCGCATAGCGATCCCTTCGAGGCCTTCGGCGTCGGCGAAAGTCCGTAGAGGGATAGTCGGTATCCGCTTATCGGAATCCAAGCTACGTTTTTATCTTTGTACATAGCGTCTATTAAACTTTCAACCATAAAAGATGAAAAATTCCCCAAGGGTAGCAGTTATTGGTGCAGGCTGCTCCGGTATTACCGCTTTGAAAAATCTGCTGCAGGCTGGCGTAAAGGAAGTCGTCTGTTTTGAGCAAAATGCCGAAGTAGGAGGCAACTGGATCTACTCTCCCCAACTTTCGCATTCGAGTGTGTGCGAAACGACCCACATTATTTCTTCTAAAACACTGTCCGAGTACGTCGATTTTCCGATGCCGGAAGATTATCCCGATTATCCTTCTCACGAGCAAGTGCTGGCTTATTTCCAGTCGTATGCCCACCACTTTGGCTTGTATCCCTATATCCGGTTCAATAGCCGAATTACAGCGGCAAATCTTTTGGAAAACCAACAATGGCAACTCGAGATCAACGGCGAGGAGACCCAGATTTTTGACTATCTGCTTGTCGCAAACGGCCATCATAATGTGCCTCGTCATCCCGAAGGGGTGGAAGAAGCGTTTTCCGGGGAGTACTTACACGCTCATGCTTATAAAACCAATGAGCCCTTTAAAGACCAAAGGGTTTTAGTCATTGGTTCCGGCAACTCTGGCTGCGATTGCGCCGTAGAGATCAGCCGGGTAGCCAAACAGGCCAGTATCAGTATCCGCCGGGCGCAGTATATCATTCCAAAATTCTTTCTGGGGAAACCTACTGATACCTTCAATAAGGTCATCACTTACCTGCCAAAACCACTGGGCAACCTCATGCGTAGCCTGACCCTAAAGTTGATGGTAGGCGATTACCGAAGCTATGATCTTCCCAAACCTGATTTTCCGGTGACGGCGGCTCATCCCACCCTCAATTCTGAATTGCTGTACAAAATCCGCCACGGAAAAGTACACCCCCGCTCGGGGATAGCCAGCATCAAGGGAAAGGAAATCACCTTCAACGATGGCAGGCAGGAGGAGTACGATACCATTGTCGCTGCTACCGGTTATAAAATTACCTTGCCGTTTTTTAAAAAAGATTTCATCAATTACGAAGAAGCGGATCGCATTCCGCTTTACTTGCGGATGTTTCACGAAGATTACCCCAGCTTGATTTTCATTGGTTTATTTCAGCCGCAGGGAGCCATCTGGCCGCTTAGTGATCTGCAGGCCAAGTTGGCGGCCAGTTATGTTACGGGGCGCTGGCAAAGGCCCGCTAACCTGGGAACCTTGGCGGAAAAAGACAGCGATTTTATCGCCAAAGAATTTACGCGCAGCCAGCGGCACACCATCGAGGTACACTATCACCGGTTCCGCAACCAGCTTCTGCAACAGATTCCTAAAACTTTAGTTTAAGCTTATCGACCGCGAATGGCTTAACACGGTATGCTGACCAAAGGAGATTTGGTCCAATTCCTGCCAATCACCGGCAAAAACATTGAAATCAACATAGCCATTGATGCCCGCAATTTTGCCTCGGCTACCGTACTGCCAAAATTGCCATTCACGGCCACAGGCCAGCACCGGTTCTTCCTCGCTGTAACGTGCGACCCAGAGCGGATACTCGTCGAAATGACCAGCCAGGTGCTTGTTGTAAAATTTGAGATTGGTATAGAGAATGGGCCGCACGCCGTAATATTCGTAGATCGTATCCAGCCATATTTTCAACGACACAATGAGCAGTGCGGGGTGGCTGTCATCCAGTACCTCAATGTCTAAAACCGGCGGTAAGTCACCATCAAGGAGCTCAACCTGGTCGATGAAATGTTGGGCCTGGGCCAGCGGGTCGGTGGTTGGGCGGAAGAAATGATAAGCCCCACGGCGTAAGCCAGCGTTCCGAATAGCGGACCAGTTTTCCTGAAAAAGCGTATCCAAATGCGTGGAGCCTTCCGTTGCTTTGACAAAGGCAAAATGGATATCCTGTTGTGCTACTTGCTCCCAGTCAATGGCCAATTGATAACGAGAAACATCAATTCCCTGAATAGCAAAATCTACCCTGCGTACAGTATCCCCCTGGCAGGATGCCAAGAGCAACAAGATAGTAACGATGGGAAGTAGTGACCTCAACACGAATAGATAATTGAAGAATGGTTATTTTGTAAATTTGCCCTTTTTTCTAGTAATAACGCTCAATTTTATCTAAAAGATGCGTTAAGATAAGTTCTTTTTGCCACTTAAAATTTGGTAGTGATGAAAAGGTGAGATGCTGTATACTAGCCGACTTTTTGAACAATACCAGACGGGTGGTTGTACCTTTGCAGAGAATACCTACTGAAACAGTGCTATGCCCAATTTACGTCAGCTTTTCCTTGCCCACGTTGCTCAAACCAGTGATTTTCCACTTGGCCTGGAGATTGCCTCCAGCGAGGGGATGTACCTCTATGATCGCCAGGGAAAAGCCTACCTCGACCTTATCGCGGGCATTGGTGTAAGCAGCCTGGGGCACCGCCACCCAAAGGTAGTGGCAGCAGCCAAGGACCAGTTGGACAAATACCTGCATACCATCGTTTACGGGGAGTTTGTGCTGGCGCCACAGGTGCAACTGGCAACCTTAATTGCGGAACAGCTTCCCGAGCCATTGGATAGCGTCTACTTTACCAATAGCGGTACCGAAGCCACCGAAGGTGCCATGAAGTTGGTCAAGCGGTATACCGGGCGGTACGAGTTCATCTCCGCCAGCCGCTCCTATCACGGCAGTACCCAAGGCGCCGCCAGCCTGATGTGGCCCAAAGATTTTACCCAGGCTTTTCACCCCCTCTTGCCGGGCATCAAGCACCTGGATTTCAACTGCGATTTTTGTTTATCTAAAATTACCACAAAAACGGCAGCGGTTATCCTGGAGACCGTCCAGGCCGAATGGGGGATTCGCAAACCCACTAAAGCCTGGCTGCAAGCGGTACGCAGGCGTTGCGATGAAGTAGGTGCCCTACTGATCCTCGATGAAATACAGGCCGGCTACGGCCGCACGGGAACCCTTTGGGCTTTTGAACAATACGACGTCGTCCCCGATATTCTCTTGATTGCCAAAGGTATGGGCGGCGGTATGCCCATTGGGGCTTTTGTCGCGCCCAGGGCCATGATGCACACCCTGGCCAGCGACCCTATTCTGGGGCACATCACGACTTTCGGCGGTCACCCCGTCTCGACGGCGGCCGGACTCGCCACTTTACAAACCATTCTCGAAGAAAATCTGATCGCCCAGGTACCTGCCAAAGAGCAGTTGTTTTTGGAGTTGCTACAGCACCCTCGCATTCTGGATGTACGCAGCGCCGGGCTGTGGCTGGCGGTTGAGCTAGCGAGCTTCGAAGCGGTACAAACCGTAATCAAATTTTGCCTGGAGCAAGGCCTCATCACCGATTGGTTCCTCTTCAACGACCGTAGCCTGCGCATCGCTCCGCCGCTGATCATTACGGAAGAAGAAATTCGCAAAGCCTGTACCATTGTATTGGGCGGTCTGGATCAGTTGAATTGATCTTTTTTGGGCCATGTCGTCTTGCCTCGGCAACGGGCTGTCCACCGCTTCGCTCCGTGCTCCATAGCTATGGAGCACGGAGCAGCGGCATGAGCGAGCCGACAGGCGCAGCCAGCTGCCCAGTGGTTTAGCTAGAAAATAATTTAGCTGGACTTTGCCATAGGCATGCCGTCGGTGCCACAAATAAACCCATAGAGATAGCTTTAGAGCCCGGAACTATTCTTACTTTTGCGGTCTTTAAGCTTTAAATCAACTGCTTGGCGCAAAAACGTCGGCAGCAAAATTATAACTCATGTATCGTACACACAATTGCGGCGAACTCCGCATGTCTGATGTAGGACAAGAAGTAACCCTGAGCGGCTGGGTGCAGGTAGGCCGTGATTTCGGAGCCCTCACCTTCGTGGATATGCGCGATCGTTACGGGATTACCCAGCTGGTATTTGACAGTGAGGACAATGCCGCCTTGTGTGAGCAGGCTCGTAAGCTTGGTCGTGAGTTTGTTATTACGGCCAGCGGCCTGGTACGCGAACGTACCAACAAGAACGCTAACCGCAGTACAGGAGACATTGAGATCGAAGTAAAGTCGATGTCTATTTTGAATAGCTCTAAAGTTCCTCCCTTCACTATCGAAGAGGAAACGGATGGTGGCGATGACTTGCGGATGAAATACCGTTACCTCGATCTTCGCCGTGGCCCCTTGCAGCGCAATATCATCTTCCGGAGCAAACTGGCCCTGGAAACGCGTAAGTTTCTGGATGGCCAGAATTTCGTGGAGGTAGAAACCCCTTTCCTGATCAAAAGTACGCCAGAAGGTGCCCGCGATTTTGTGGTACCCAGCCGGATGAACCAGGGAGAGTTTTATGCCCTGCCCCAAAGCCCACAAACCTTCAAGCAGATCTTGATGGTGGGCGGCTTCGATCGCTATTTTCAGATCGTAAAGTGTTTTCGCGATGAAGACTTGCGGGCGGATCGCCAGCCAGAGTTTACCCAGATCGATTGCGAGATGGCTTTCGTTACCCAAGACGAGGTACTGGCTACCTTTGAAGGGCTCACCAAGCACCTCTTCAAGCATACCTTAGGCATAGATTTGCCGGATTTCCCGCACATGACTTACGACGAAGCCCTACGTCGGTATGGCATCGATAAGCCCGATGTGCGGTTTGGCATGGAGCTGACCGACCTCAATGAGGTGGCCCAAAATAAAGGCTTCGCTATTTTTGATAGCGCTGAACTGGTAGTAGGGATCTGCGCCAAAGGCCAGGCCGAGTACACTCGTAAGCAGCTGGATGCACTTACCGATTGGGTGAAGCGCCCACAGATTGGTGCCAAAGGGCTGGTGTACGTAAAGTGTAACGCAGACGGAACCTTCAAATCATCAGTAGATAAGTTCTTTAATCAAGAGGATCTTAAAGCCTGGGCCGAGAAATTCGGTGCGGAGCCCGGCGATTTGCTGCTCGTACTCAGCGGGGAAGAAGAAAAAACCCGCAAGCAAATGGGCGAGCTGCGCCTGGAGATGGGCCGCCAGCTGAACCTGATGACACCGGGCGTCTTCAAACCATTGTGGGTCGTAGATTTCCCGCTTCTGGAGTGGGACGAGGATGCAGAGCGTTTCCACGCCATGCACCACCCCTTCACCAGCCCGAAAAAAGCAGATATCGAGCGCATGCTCAACGGCGATCACGAAACCATGAAAGCCCTGCGGGCCGATGCTTATGACCTAGTCATCAACGGCTCGGAAATTGGTGGTGGTTCTATTCGTATCCACGATCGTACGCTGCAGGAGAAAAACTTCAAGCTATTAGGCTTTACCCAGGAAGAGGCCGAAGAGCAGTTTGGCTTCCTGATGGGTGCCTTCGAATACGGTGCTCCTCCGCACGGCGGTATCGCCTTCGGTTTCGATCGCTTGTGTGCCGTGATGAACGGACAAAGTTCTATTCGTGATTTTATCGCTTTCCCTAAAAACAACCAAGGGCGCGATATGATGATCGATGCACCTTCCGGCGTAGCCAAGGAGCAACTGGACGAACTGGGGCTGGCCTTGAATCTAAAAACCAAAGCTTAGCATTAGCTTCTTTTAGATATTGAAAAAACGGTAGCAGAGTGATCCGCTACCGTTTTTTTATGTCAATCCT
>Ga0102812_10002177_pt1 | contig 13264 bp, 11 predicted proteins | sample ColrivemetaGS713_FD_79334 | JGI IMG/M metagenome (GOLD analysis project Ga0102812, IMG submission 79334) | Estuarine microbial communities from the Columbia River estuary - Flood tide ETM metaG S.713 | ecosystem: Environmental > Aquatic > Marine > Intertidal zone > Estuary | place: USA... | reverse complement strand
TAATGCTTTAATTTCTTCTTTAAAAAAACTTTCAAAAAACAGTTTAAGCAACTTAACTCCTAGCAGTTTATATGTTAAATTTCACTACTCACACCCTACTCTTTTACAACGAATTTTAAACTTAAAAAAATAAACGTATCCATTGTTTACTCAATTTAAAATTGCTATTTTTAAGCGATGACATATACCTTAAGCATAGAAGAAGAAAATAAAGAAATAGCAAACCGATATAAGGATTTGCTAAAAGGTGCCTATCAGTCAATTTCAGATACAGAAAAAAAAGAAATAAGAAAAGCATTTGATATTGCCCTTGAGGCACATAGCTCTCAAAGAAGAAAAACTGGTGAGCCATATATATTTCATCCAATTGCTGTGGCAAAAATTGTTGCCTATGAAATTGGACTGGATACTACTTCTATTATTGCTGCATTATTACACGATGTAGTTGAAGATACCGATTATACCTTAGAGGATATTGAACGTTTATTTGGTGAAAACGTTGCTAGAATTGTAAATGGATTAACTAAAATATCTCATTTAAAAAAGGATCAGGATGCATCAGTACAAGCTGAGAATTTCAGAAAAATGTTGTTAACTTTAAATGACGATGTACGCGTTATTCTAATAAAAATAGCTGATAGGTTGCACAATATGCAAACTATGGATGCTATGCCGCATGATAAACAATTAAAAATATCATCTGAAACCTTATATATTTATGCCCCTCTAGCCCATAGGTTAGGGCTTTATAATATTAAATCCGAACTTGAAAATTTAGGTTTAAAATACACAGAACCAGAAGTTTATACAGATATTTTAGAAAAAATTACTCAAAGTAAAGAAGAACAAAATATTTATATTGAAACTTTTTCAAATATTATACGTGAATCATTAGATAAAGAAGGTTTTACTTATAATATAAAAGGTAGAAGAAAATCTATATATTCTATTCGTAAAAAAATGCTTTCTCAAGGAGTAACCTATGATGAAATTTATGATAAATTCGCGATTAGAATTATTTATAAATCCACTGTTAAAAATGAAAAATTTGATGCTTGGAAAATCTATTCTATAGTAACTGATCATTTTAGACCTAACCCTAGTAGATTGCGTGATTGGATAAGCCAACCTAAATCAACAGGATATGAATCACTTCATATAACTGTTATGGGGCCAAAGGGAAAATGGGTTGAAGTTCAAATTCGTTCTGAAAGAATGGATGAAATTGCAGAAAAAGGATATGCTGCACATTACAAGTATAAAAACCAAAGTGAACGAGAAACTGGATTAGATGATTGGTTAAATAAGATTAAAGAATCACTTGAAAATCCGAATGGAAATGCTATTGATTTTGTTGAAGATTTTAAACTGAATTTGTATGCTAAGGAAATATTTATTTTCACTCCAAATGGCGATTTAAAAGCACTTCCTAAAAATGCTACTGCGCTGGATTTTGCATTTTCAATTCATACACAAGTAGGAATGAATTGCAGAGGTGCAAAAATAAATGGAAAATTAAAACCTATTAGCCAAGAATTATTTAGCGGTGATCAGGTAGAAATTATTACTGCTAAAAACCAAAAACCAAATATTGGCTGGCTAGATTTTGTTATTACCTCCAGAGCCAGAACACGTATAAAAAATGCTTTAAAAGAAGATCAAAAGAAAATTGCTGAAGAAGGTAAAGAAGTATTAACCAGAAAGTTAAAGCATTTAAAAATCACTTTAAATGAAAAAGTTGTAAATGAGTTAGTAGTCTTTTTTAAACTTAAAACAAGTTTAGATTTATTTTATAGAATGGGTAATGGTTCTATAGAAAATACTCAACTTAAAGATTTTGTGTCGCAACGCAACAATGCATTTGTTAGTTTCTTTAAAAATAGAATTAAAAGAAGTGTAAGTAAGCAAGAAAATATTGATAAGGATGAAGTTATTGCAAATTATGATTCTTTAGTTTTTGGAAATGAAGAAGAACGTTTGGATTATAAAATGTCACAATGTTGCAATCCTATCCCAGGAGATAAAGTTTTTGGTTTTGTAACAATAAATGATGGGGTTAAAGTTCATAAAAAAGATTGTCCAAATGCCATAAGTCTACAAGCTAATTACAGTTATAGAATATTAAGTGCAAAATGGATTGATTCTACAAATCAAGTGTTTAAAGCTATTTTAAAACTTCATGGATCAGACCATGTTGGGTTGGTTAATGAAATTACACAAGTTATTTCAAAAAATATGAGTGTTAACATTCATAATTTAAACATTTCAGGAAATGATGGAATATTTGAAGGTAAAATTACTGTAAGTGTAAAAAATAAAACTCAGCTTGATAAATTAAGTGAAAGCATTAAAAAAATTGAAGGAATTGATAAAGTTGACAGAATATACAAACACTAGGTTATCCACATTTAAAGTTAATAAATATAAAAATATCCAGTATTTTTAAAAAAAAATAGAGTTAACTTTGTTATTTAGTTTTCTATTTAAATATACATTTTTTATGAGTAATGAAAATCAAAAAATTGTAAAAAACGTTTTTGTTAAATTTCTTGAGTCAAATAGCCACAGAAAAACACCAGAACGTTTTGCAATTCTACAAGAAATCTATGATTTAAATGAACATTTTGATATAGAATCACTTTATATACAAATGAAAAATAAAAATTATAGGGTAAGTAGGGCAACACTTTACAACACTATTGAGTTACTTTTAGAATCTGGATTGGTAAGGAAACATCAATTTGGTCAAAACCAAGCACATTACGAAAAATCTTATTTTGACAAACAACACGATCACGTTATTTTAACAGATACAGGTGAAGTGATAGAATTTTGTGACCCAAGAATTCAAATAATTAAAAAAACGATTGAAGATACCTTTGGTATTGATATCCAAAATCACTCTTTATATTTCTACGGAACAAAAAAACAAAAAAACAATTAACATACTATTAAGCAACATAACATGGCTGTAAATTTATTATTAGGACTGCAATGGGGAGACGAAGGTAAAGGAAAAATTGTAGATGTTCTTACCTCAAATTATGATATAATTGCTCGTTTTCAAGGGGGACCAAATGCTGGGCACACATTAATTTTTGACGGACGTAAACATGTTTTACACACAATTCCTTCTGGTATTTTTCATAAAGATGCTGTAAATGTTGTTGGTAACGGTGTTGTAATTGACCCTGTTATTTTCAAAAAGGAATTAGACAATTTAGCGGATTTCAATTTAGATTTTAAATCGAAATTATTAATCTCTAGAAAGGCACATTTAATTTTACCTACTCATAGATTGCTGGATGCAGCGAGTGAGGCCTCTAAAGGAAAAGCAAAAATTGGTTCTACTTTAAAAGGAATTGGGCCAACATACATGGATAAAACTGGTAGAAATGGAATGCGTGTAGGTGATTTAGAACTTGAGGACTGGAAAGAACGTTATGCTGCTTTGACCGAAAAGCATATAAAAATGATTGACTTTTTTGATGTTGACATTGAATATAATTTAAAAGAGTTAGAAGCCGAATTTTGTGAAGCTATAGATGATTTAAAAAAACTAACTTTTATAGATAGTGAAGAATATTTAAATAACGCCATAAGAAATGGTAAAACTATATTGGCAGAAGGTGCGCAAGGATCTCTATTAGATATTGATTTTGGAACTTATCCATTTGTAACTTCATCCAATACAACTGCAGCTGGAGCTTGTACAGGTTTAGGTGTGGCGCCAAATAAAATTGGTGATGTATTTGGAATTTTCAAAGCATATACAACTCGTGTTGGTTCTGGTCCATTCCCTACCGAACTGTTTGATGAAGATGGAGAGACAATGTCTAGAGTTGGTCATGAATTTGGAGCAACAACCGGAAGACCAAGAAGATGTGGTTGGTTGGATTTAGTTGCATTAAAATATGCTGTTGATATTAATGGCGTAACTCAATTAATGATGATGAAAGGTGATGTTTTATCTGGGTTTAAAAATTTAAAAGCCTGTACTTCATACAACTATAAAGGAAAAGAGGTTAAACATTTACCATATAATATTGAAGAACATAATGTAAGTCCAATTTATACTGAGTTTAAAGGTTGGAAGGAAGATTTAACATCTATGACAACCGTGCATACACTTCCAAAAGAATTAAACGATTACATTAAATTTATTGAAGACTTTGTTGGAGTACCTGTGAAAATTGTTTCAGTTGGTCCTGATAGGAAACAAACAATAATGAGATAACATAAAAAAGCTTCAAAATTTGAAGCTTTTTTTTAACACTATATTATAATTTACAAACTACATTTTAATTAGTTTTGTGTTTAAACTTATAAATCTTGAAAAATACTTTATTTGTAATAATTGTACTAATTAGTCTTCTAGGATTTTCCCAATCAAAAAAAATTAAAATCTTAAAAGCTGACAATACCTTTGTAAAACCGCAAGAATATCCAGGTGCAACAATTGTATTAGGTAATGTTTTTGTTGAACATGAAGGTGCTACATTAAGATGTGATAAAGCATATATTTATCAAGACACTAAAATGATTAAAGCTATGGGTAATGTTATCATCAATCAAGGTGATACCATTATTCAGTACAGTAAATATGTTGATTATGATGGTGAAAAAAAATTAGCAACTTCTTGGGGAGATGTAGTTTTAAAGGATGAATTAATGACACTAAAAACAGATACTCTTTATTTTGACAGAGATAATCAACATTTATACTATAAAAGCTGGGGAACTATAAAAGACACAACAAATTTACTTAAAAGTAAAGAAGGTAATTATTACTTGCGCACAAATAAATTTCAGGCGTTTAATAAAGTAGATGTGGTTAACACCGATAGTAAATTAGTTTCAGATCATTTAGATTATTATACAAGTACCGGAATAGCCGAATTATTTGGACCTTCAACCATTACAAGTGCTGAAAATTCTATTTATACAGAAAGAGGTCACCATAATTCTAAAACTAAAATTTCTCATTTTCTTGAAAACTCCAAAATATATTATGGAGATAGAACTATTAAAGGAGATAGCTTGTATTACAATAAAAATATTGAATATGCATCTGCTACTGGAAATATAAAAGTTATAGATACTGTAAATGAAACAGTTATAAAAGGTGGTTATGCCGAGTATTTTAAACTAAAAGACTCTGTTTATATTACAGATAGAGCTGTTGCTATTTCAAAAATGGAAAACGACTCAGTTTATATCCATGGTGATAAATTAATGGTAACGGGAAAAACAGAAGATCGAATAATTAAGGCTTTTAAGCGTGTAAAAATATTTAAATCTGATTTACAAGGTAAATGTGATTCTTTGGTAACTGAAGAAAAAACTGGAATTACAATACTATTTACAAATCCTGTACTATGGGCTGAAGGAAACCAAATTACCGGTGATACTATTCATTTTTTATCTAATACAAAAACAGAGCAACTTGATTCACTAAAAATTTTAACCAATGGACTTATGGTTAAAAAGGATTCTTCAGGTTTTAGTCAATTAAAAGGTAAAAACATGTATGGTAAGTTTAAAAATAATAATTTAGAATCTTTGGATGCCATTGGAAATAGTGAAACACTATTCTTTTTACGAGATGAAAATCAAAAACTTTTTGGAATTGATAAAAAACAATGTAGTGATCATATTTTAATTCTTTTAGAAAATAATGATGTTAAAAGCATTGACTATTATAAAATGATATCTGGAAAAACATACCCACCTTCAGAATTTGAAAAATTAAAAGAGAATGAAAAAACTTTAAAGGGATTTGTTTGGAGAGAAGATGAAAGACCTTTAACTAAAGACGATATTTTTATTAAAGATGATGAAATAACAACAACAGAAACTGAAAAACCTACTTCTAAAGAAGTTCAGAAGAAACAAAATTCAGAACCAAAAAAAGTAGTCAAACCATTAATTTTAAAAGAAAAAGACACTGTTTCAAAAAAAGTTATCAATCAACCTGTAATTCCTAAAAAAGAATAAAACTAATTAATTGAAAGAAGATTTTTTTAAATATCAAGCACAAACAAGTCCTAATCCGTTAGCGTTGGAAATTGCATATGCAAATGGTTCTTATGTGTACGATTCTAATAAAAATGCTTATTTAGATTTTATAGCAGGTGTATCAGCTAACACACTTGGTCATAATCATCCAAAAATCTCTCAAGCAATTAAAGATCAGGTTGATAAATATACTCATGTAATGGTATATGGGGAATTTATTCAGCAACCTCAATTAGATCTTTGCAAAATACTTGCTACTAATTTACCAAATGATTTAAAAACCGTTTATTTAACTAATTCAGGAACAGAAGCTACTGAAGGTGCTTTAAAATTGGCAAAACGTTTTACCGGTAAAAGTGAGATAATTGCTGCAAAAAATGGCTATCACGGTAATACTCAAGGTGCTATGAGTGTATGTGGTGCTGAAGAACAAAATAGTGCATTTAGACCGTTAATTCCTGGTGTAAAATTTATTGAGTTCAATAATTTATTAGATATTGATAAAATAACTAACAAAACTGCTGGGGTAATTTTAGAAACAATACAAGGTGGTGCCGGTTTTATTGAACCAAAAAATGATTATTTAAAAAAGGTTTTAAATAAATGTAATGAAGTTGGAGCTTTACTAATTTTAGATGAAATTCAATCTGGTATTGGTAGAACTGGAAAATTATTCGGTTTTGAAAATTACAGCGTGGATCCTCATATTATTGTTACTGGAAAAGGTTTAGGCGGTGGAATGCCAATTGGTGCATTTATTTCTTCTTTTGAAATTATGGCTTGCTTGAAACAACATCCTAAATTAGGTCATATTACTACATTTGGTGGCCACCCTGTTATTGCTGCTGCTGCAAAAGCGACTTTAGAAGAATTATTGAAATCTAACTTAATAGCTGATACTTTAGCTAAAGAAGTATTAATCAGAAAATTACTCATTCATCCATTAATTACTGAAATTAGAGGAAAAGGTTTAATGTTGGCAGCATTGGTTGAATCTAGTGAAATTGCCTCTAAAATAATTTTAAAATGTTTAGATAATGGTTTATTACTTTTTTGGCTTTTATTTGAGGGAAGAGCTATTAGAATTACACCTCCACTAACCATTTCTGAAGACGAAATTTATAAAGGTTGCAATATAATTATTGAATCTTTAAATGAAATTTTAACTGATTACTAAGTACTTATCTTAACTTTCTATTAACACAATTACAAAAAGTCACTTCTGTTTCGTTAAATATTTGTTAATATAGTACTATGTTATACATAATAGCGTAACAAAACTTAAATATAGACGTCATTTAAGTGTACAGTAACTAATTAAAAACAAATATTATGAAAACTTTAAATTTAACATCACCAGAACAAAAAAAAGAAAAAAACCATATTGTGAATTTTTCAAATACAAAAAGAATTCAATGGGATCGATTTAGAAGATACGGACTATATGCCTTATAAATAATTCAAATTTACACTTATGAAAATTAATCACTAGATCGTCTTAAAAGAAATTTTGAGACGATTTTTTTTGAAATAATAAACTTATTTAAAGAATCAATGAGTTAGTTGAAATTGATTTTTATTCCTTCTTTTAATATTACCTACTACTAATTAGATGAATCACTGGAGTACTTATTTATTAGCCTTACCAATAAATCATTTAAATTTTCCACTTCGTACTCTCCTACACTAGCTTCAATATGGTCATTTCCAATTCCACTATCATTCGTTATAAATACATATGTTCCATTTGTGCTAACAGAGAAAAATCTCATTAAAAATTCTGTTTCTTTATCAATTCCACTTGCAGTTACAGGAATAATTTTAATTCCTTTTTCAGCACTTAAAGTAACCAAGTCATGTAATTCCTCTACAATTTGAGAATTATGATGTGGCGGAGCATCTAAAAGTAAAAAGGCAATTCTAGTTTTAGAGTTTAATGACCATTGCAGCTGAGTTAAAGCTTCATTTAATGCTGAATTTACTGCCTCAGGATAATCTCCACCTCCAGAAGCATATTGACTTTTAATGTATTCTAAGGTTGTATCAATGTTATTGGTAAACCCAGAACTTTTAACTAAGTAATCATCATCAATATCTCTATAGAAAACTGATCCTGTAAAAATATCTAAAGCTGAATTATTTTGTTCTGATCGTTGAATTACATCCTTTAAATCGTCTTTTAAAAATTCCAATTCATCTCCCATTGATCCGGTAGCATCAACAATAAATGCTATTTCAACTTTATTAGAACTATTATTTACTTCAGAATTTAATTGAATTTCTACAATACCACTATCAAAAAACTTAAGTGAAGTAGTATTTTCTATATCATTTATATATAGTTTATAATTTTCAAGAACAACTTGATTCTCAGGATTAAACAAACTTATAAACAACTCTGCTTTTCCAAAATTATCTGTCATAGATTTCCATTCAACTTCGTTGTTTAACCTTATCTCAACTTTTGCATTTACTAATGGTACATTATTATTATTTACTTGAACAGAAATTCTATTGTTAGAATAAAATCCCCAATATTCTTTATTCGTAAAATATTCATTCTCGTTGAGAATATCATTCCAAAAATTCCAATTTTCTAAATCGTTCCATTCACCTGCTGTAACTAATCCTGAATTATCACCTCCATTTCCTTGGCCTTCAGAGGATCCTATTGCGGTTCCTCCAGAACTACTATCAGATGATAGTCCAACTCCATCAGTTTCTGAAAAAGTAACATCTACTGAATCATCAGTTAATGCCTCTTCATTACAAGCTGAGAATATTAAAAAAAGTACGAGGATTAAAAAAGTAACAACTCTTCTAAAATAGTTTAAGTTTTTCATAGTGATTTTTTTCATAAAATCTGTGCTTGCCTATTTTTTAGACAAGCAGCAAGATTCTATTAACTTTTGTAATTAATTGTAAATTAAAAATATTAACCTATTATTTACTATACGAGACAACATAAAAAAACGCTACACTAAATTTTAATTTTTAATTATTTAGGCTAAAATTATAACGCAAATGAACTCCTGCACTAGAAAAATCTAAATTTTGCTGGGTAACAGGTATTAATGAATATTTAAAATATGGTTCAATAATTATAGATTGTTGTTGGTTATTAATCGGTAGTTCAACACCAAATGACAGGTTTAAAATATTTGCAAAGTTAAAGCTCTTAGAATCGCTTGGAGTTACTACTTTACTATTTGTCTGTTCCAATTCATACCTTACAATATTATTCCCAAAAGTATCAACACTACTTGATTCAAGTCTATTATTAACCAAATATTTTTCCTCAATATTCTCTTTAATATATGAAGTTGAAGTTACTCCAACTGAAACAAATAAATCCTTTTTATCTATTGAAAAGTTATATTTTAGGTTTAACGGAATCTCAACTCCCTTAATTATTGCTTCTTTTTCAACCAATTGACTTGATTGTTTTGAACTTTTAGAACTTACAACATCAGATAAAACATTAGTTGGTTTTATTAAGTCAATTGTTTGATCTGCATATAATACACCAGTATTAATATCAAACTTATTAGATATTGGAATATCAACAGTAATTCCACCTGCAAATCCAACATTAGAGCTTTCACTTTCTTGGTTATAGTTGTAAGATGGCGATACACCAAATCCTAATTTAACAGGTTTTTTAGTTTTAAGTTCAGAATCTTTCTCCATTTCTTCAAGTAAAGCAATATCATTTATAGTAAATAACGAATCTTTATTTAGCTCTTTATCAGCAATTGCAATAGCATTTTTATTTGAAATTGAATCTTTATTCAACTCTAAATCAGTAATTTGAGTTATTTTATCGTATTCATTTTTTAAATTATTAATGATGCTATTTGTGTCCATACTTACTGAATCATTTAAAACTTTTGCGAACTTATCATTTAAAATAGCGTTATATTTATTTTCCTTTGAAACAATCGCCTCTTCTGTTTTTATATATTTTTTTGAAATAGATTTACTCCTACTTTCTGTATTTTTAGTATCTACTTTACTTACTTTTAAGTCGAATTTATTGATACTATCAAAATCACTTGAAGTAATAATTATTTTATCATTATTTTTTATAGAATCTATTCTTAACGAGTCATTTATTTTATCTAAAATAATTTTGGGGGTATCGTGCTGTTCCTTTCTAGAATTCGTAAAGAAATAGTTCCCTATACCACCGGCTAAAACAGCAACTAAAAGAAACGCTGCAACTTGCCAATAAATCAGTAGTCTTTTTTTATTTTGCTTCTTTTTAGTTAAAAGCATATTCCAATGGGCTGGATTGTAAGGGAGCTCTCTTTTTTCTACTACTTCCTTTACCTTTGTACTAAATATTTTATCAAACTTATCTTCCATATTTCCTAAAAGTTTTTATTAAACAAAACTCTTAATTTCTTTTTTGCCCTTGTTAAAAATACGCGAGACGTGCTTTCGCTTATTTTTAGTTTTAAAGAAATTTCTTTATGACTAAAACCCTGAATTTCATATAAGTTAAATACAAATCTGTGCATTTCGGGTAAATAGTCTAAAAGTTTTAAAATGTCTTCTACATTTAAATTATCAATTGCATTTACATTTGTATAAACAGTATTAGTTTCTTCAATTTCCAAATGATACAAATGCTTAGAATTTTTACGAAAATTATCAATTGCTGTGTTAATTAATATTCTACGTAACCAATATTTAAAAGGTTTTGAGTCATTATATCCATGCTTTTTAATTGTAGAAAATACCTTTAGAAAACTATCGTTTAAAACACTAACGGCATCATCATTAGAGTACGTATATAATCTGCTAATACTTAAGGCATAGCCATAAAAATGCTTGTATAACATTTCCTGATGCAATACATTACCTTTTTTACACTGGATTATAAGGTTTTCTATATATATGTCATTATTTTTCTCGCGTTCCAAATTAAATTTGGTTAACCTTATGCATACTTAACAACTATTTTACTATTATATTAATTTATAATAGCATCTGCATTATCACTTGAATTAAATGTACTGAAAATATGATATGCACAATTATCTTTATAAGAAACATCTCCAACTAATTCATTCAAATTAACATTAATAGTCTGGGTAATTAAAGCTTCACAACTGTCATTGTTAGCATCATGAATTAAAATCAAATTCATATGGCAAGGATTATCAGTATACACTATACCATCCCAAATAATTTGAAACTTATGCTGCTCGCAACCTCCAGCGTACGATAAGTTAATTTGAATATTATCATCTTCACGAGTTACTTTATTTATTGTAAAAAAATCTCCTTCATTTATACTATTTAAACGGTTCTTATTTATATCATCAAATATATCTTTGTTAATTCTTAATAAAGCATTTGTATTTGATGAGGACGACGTAAGGGCATCACTTAAAGAATTATCTTCTGGCGATAGATAAGCAGCATCTGCAACATCACCTCCATTTGAGCAAGAAATACTGAAAAGTATTAATAAAAATATTAAAGTAAGTTTTGAAGGGAATTTTTTCATTGTTTATATTTCTACCTGAATAATACCCGTTGTGGATGATTCAGTATAATTATATGTTTGTAAATTAAAACTTTCAACTTCAAAAAAAGTACAACATTCAGATTGAACGCTTTTCATATCTAATTCAAATATAACAGATAAACTATCATTCAAATTAATTGTATAAACTTTTGGATTGGTATTCCACCCTATTTCAGAAAGAGATAAAATATAGCTATCATTATAAAATACTATTTGAAAATTCACATTATCATTATTTTCATCAACAACGGTAATAGTTTCCATTTCAAAAGTATCATTTACAAATAAATTTTCTTGAGTGTCCTTATCAACAAAATCAAAATTAAATTGTCTTGGTGGTGTAAAGCATTCACCACAATCATTATTTATATTACACGAAATTGTGAAAATTAGTACTAAAATTAGCACTAAATTTTTTTTCATTCTCAACATTTAATAATTTTTATTTAAAACAATAATGTAAGTACCTATTATAATTTCAATACGAACAAAAATTTTAAAACGCTACATTAAAAATAAAAAAACTTGAACTAAATTTATTTTTGAATTAATTCTTCTAATAAATCTCTTACTTTTCTGCTGTTCCAATTTGCTGAACCAGTTTTTGATATTAAGATATTTCCTTCTTTATTAATTAAATAACTTGCAGGAATACTATTCGTTTCTGTAAACTTTCTTGGAGGTAAACTTATTGAATTATAACTTGGTAAATTGTAATTATATTTTAAATAAAACTTTTCAACTGTTTCCCAACTTTCATTTGTAACAAACACAAATTCTATTTTATCTTTATAATCATTATATAATTCTTGAATCATTGGCATTTCTGCTCTACAAGGAGGACACCAAGTTGCCCAGAAGTTTACAAAAACCACTTTATTTTTTAGTTCGTTGAAATTAATATTTTCAGCATTTAAACCTTCTAACTGCCAATTATAAGTGTCAATTTTTTCAGAATTTTCTATTTTTTCTACTGAAGGTGCAAACGCAATTTGTCGCATAAACCATTCTCGAGATGGAGGATACAATAATACTATAACCGCTATTACAAATAAAATGTTTGAAATAGATTTTTTATTTAATTTTAAATTCATCTGATTATTTTTAATAATTAGTTGTTTATTAGGCTGTTTACTTACAATTTATAATTAAAAAAAGCCTTTGAAAACAAAGGCTTTATATAATAATATTTAATAAAGAATTTTAAACTATTAATTAGCCTAGTATTTCCGCTACTTTATCTCCAATTTTTGCAGGAGATTCTACAACGTGAATTCCATTTTCTTTTAAAATTGCCATTTTAGCCTGAGCGGTATCATCTTTTCCTCCAACAATAGCACCAGCATGTCCCATTGTTCTACCTTTTGGAGCTGTTTGACCAGCAATAAAACCAACAACGGGTTTTTTATTACCTGTTAATTTTATCCATTTTGCAGCTTCTGCCTCTAATTGACCCCCTATTTCACCAATCATTACTATACATTTAGTTTCAGGATCATTCATAAGTAATTCAACCGCATCTTTGGTTGTTGTACCTATAATTGGATCTCCACCAATACCAATTGCAGTAGTTATTCCATAACCTTTTTTCACTACCTGATCAGCCGCTTCATAAGTTAAAGTTCCTGATTTTGAAACAATACCAACATTTCCTTTTCTAAAAATAAAACCTGGCATAATTCCAACTTTTGCCTCTTCTGGTGTAAT
>Ga0102812_10002175_pt1 | contig 13272 bp, 14 predicted proteins | sample ColrivemetaGS713_FD_79334 | JGI IMG/M metagenome (GOLD analysis project Ga0102812, IMG submission 79334) | Estuarine microbial communities from the Columbia River estuary - Flood tide ETM metaG S.713 | ecosystem: Environmental > Aquatic > Marine > Intertidal zone > Estuary | place: USA... | reverse complement strand
GGCTCCTGTGCAGAATAACTCCAACGCAACTCTCCGGTTTGTGCATCCAGCGCTGCCAAGCGGCCGTCAATGGTCTGCAGTAAGGCCAAGCCCGAATCCAACCGTGCAGGCGCCACCGCCTCACTAGTCAGTTTAGTACGCCATACTTCTGTACCATCCAGGGCACTCAGCGCTATCACCTGACCATCGAAGCCGGTGACAATGACTCGACCACTGCCAACACCTACTCCTCCACTAACCGACAATGCTAGTTTATTGCGCCAAATAGCCTTTCCTGTGTCGCGCTCAAGAGCATAAACGCTGCCTTTATGATCTACAGCATAGATACGACTAGACAGTATTTGCATGGCAAACTGGTGGTATTTATCTCCTAAACCATCTCCTATCTGTGTCGACCATAATTTTTTGATTTCATATTCGGAAGCGAGCTCTTCCAACGCTGCAGGCTGAATCTCCTCATCTGAACTCCATAGGCTACAGCCGCTCATCACCACAACCAGAAACAGCGGAAACAACCGAGTCAACTGCCGCATTAGTTAACGCCCTGTACCGCAAGATCATCCAACTTCATCGCAATGACCGGTCGGGCATTATCGGTGTTAGCCGCTACTCCAGCGGCATAAGCAGCACGCGCCTCGTCAGCACGATCTAACGCCAACAGCAGGTCACCCTTAAACTCATAGTAAGCCGCTTCAAAACCGGTCTCCGGTGCCCCACCGATACGTTGAAGCGCTTCATCGGCTTGGCCTGAAGCCAACAAAACCTGAGCTAATCGCAAGCGCGCAACCTGATTAACGGCGACCTCTGATTTTTGTGTCAACAACCACTCAAGCTCGGCACGAGCCTGGTCCAATTCACCCTTATCGACAGCATGTTTAGCCAACCACAAGGCGGCATACTGTGCATAACTAGAACCTTCGTAATCGGTCTTAAGCTGCTTTGCAATATAAGCCGTACTCTTACGCCGCTCTTCGGACAACACCTGCCCGGGCTGAACCTGAGATTGCTGCACCAGCGTCTGATAGAGCGAAGAAGCCGCTTCAGCTGTCTCCCGCTCATAATCCTGCCAACCCCTCCAGCCAAAAACTGCCGCAGCGGCAATGACTACGCCAATCACGGTAGACCGACCATTTTCCTTCCACCAGTTTTTAATCGCGTCAATCTGTTCTTCTTCTGTTCTCATTTCAGACACTGCTGTCTCCTTAAAAATAAAAATAAATGTGTCTTCTACGTTCTAAAAACGCGCTTGTAAAAGTACCAGTAATGCTTCAGCGGTTAAGCCATCCAGAGGTTGATCATGATCCCATACCCGCAACTGCTGAGAGCCGTCATTCTCTGACAGTAACACCACCCAGGGTGCGCCCGTCTGCCTGGCTTTATTTCCCACATTTTTCAAGCCGCTGCAATGCGTCATCAAGCGCAAGTTCGGAAGAGCATCCCGTAAGCGCTCGGCCAACTCTAACACTTGGGGCTGCAACCCCTTAGCCTCTGCCGCCAGATACAGATCAAGCGGACGACGTAACTGCTCAGGCACCAGATCCAGAGCCTCCAGCATCAGCACCAAGCGCTCGACACCCATGGCGAAGCCCACGGCTGGAGTTGGCTTGCCACCCAACTGCTTCACTAAACCATCGTAACGGCCACCGGCACAGACCGTCCCCTGGGCACCCAGACGATCAGTCACCCACTCAAAGACTGTCTTACAGTAGTAATCCAAGCCTCGTACCAATCTCGGATTAATCTCATAACTGACACCTGCGGCATCTAAGGCCTGGCAAAGTTCAGAGAAATGCTGACGAGACTCCTCATCTAAATAATCGGTCAACACAGGTGCATCTTTTAGCAACTGCTGAGTATGCGGATCTTTTGAATCCAGCACGCGGAGCGGATTAGTCGTCACCCTACGTTTAGAGTCCGCATCAAGCTGCTCATAATGCGTATCCAGATAATTTACCAAGGCATCGCGGTATCTGGCTCGCGCCTCGTTACTGCCCAACGAATTAAGCTGCAGCGTCACATGCTCCAAGAGTCCGAGGGACTTCCAGATTCGAGCTGACAGTAGTATTACTTCAGCATCAATATCGGCGCTGGCCATGCCAAAGGTTTCCACCCCTATTTGATGAAACTGGCGGTAACGGCCTTTTTGCGGCTTTTCATAACGAAACATCGGCCCTTTGTACCAAAGCCGCTGTACTTGATTGAACAGCAAGCCGTGCTCCTCACCGGCACGCACACAACCTGCCGTTCCCTCGGGGCGCAACGTTAAACTTTCATCATTGCGGTCATTAAAGGTATACATCTCCTTTTCGACGATGTCGGTCGCCTCGCCAATCGTGCGCTTAAACAGCTCCGTCTTTTCGACGATGGGCAGTCGAATTTCACTGTAGGCATACTGACTCAGCACCCGTTCGACAGTACCCTCGAGATAACGCCATAGGGGAGACTGGTCGGGTAAAATATCGTTCATGCCGCGAATGGCTTGAATCTTTGCCACTGTACTGGTCCTATTAATGGAGGTTTACTTCAGGATTATTGCAGCGTTAACCGGGCAACGCCTTTTTTACTATGGGGGGCCAAATCCAATAACTGACCCCGAAATTCAGACTCAACCACCGACCCAACCTGACCGATTAACAGCTCGACCGGCAAGGTGTCTAGATTGCGCTCCAAGGTATTGCCATCTTGCATCAGACTGGCGTAAATAACTTTACCGCTGGTGTCTTTGATACTCACCCAACACTCGCCATTAAACCTAATAACCAAGACAGCGGATTCAAGCCCCAAAGAATCTTCACCATTATTCGTCATCAAAGTTTCTTCCACAGCGACCCTTTCATCGGGGACGGAGGCCGTGTCTTCAGCCTCTAATTCGCCTGCCAAACGTGCAATTTCAGCATCTGTCAGATATTCAGGCTCAACCTCAGCACCAACAGGCTCGGCTTCTTGCAGATTCACCGGCGGCTCGTTAACAACCTGATCGACAGAATTTGGGCTCACTTCAGAGGGTGTGTCTACGGCATTCGGCGCCACCCATGCAGAAGATACCGCTGATAGCGCACCGGCCAATGACGCGGTGCCTCCTAGCTGAGTTTGCCACCACCAGACACTGGAACTTAACAACAACAAAACAAACACAATGATCGATGCGCGAATTATCGGATCACCCAAGTGAGCCTGAGGCTTCACTCGGTTAATGGTTTTCACCTGCCGCTGAGCCGCCGCTCCATAGAGCGCATTAAAATCCTGGACCAAAGCATCCGCATCCAGCCCCAGAAATCGGCCATAGGTGCGTACATAACCCCGAGCATATGCCAGCCCAGGAAGCTGCTGCAGATCCCCTTGTTCAATCGCGGAGAGTTGCGTCGCCGAAATTTTAATACGGTCAGATACTTGGGCTAGCGTGATGCCTTGCTGCTCACGAGCCTGCTGCAAAACCTGACCAGGAGAGAGCCCCCCTGTCGTGTCGACCAGCTCATCTGGATGCGATAATTTCGACACTAGCGGGCTTCCTTATAGCGCTGATACTCAACCGAATCAGGGTAAAGATTTTTAAGCAGCAACGCATAAGTCGCCGCCTTACCAGGATCTTGCTGCTCTCGAGCTAACAACACCCCCAAATATAGGCTATTGGGCGTATGTTCAGCCTGACGCAAACGCACCAAACTACTGAAACGTTCAAAATAATTCGACGCTTTTCCGTAGGCTTGGCGTTGGTACTCAATAGTTCCCAATGCGACTAATGCACCTGCTACATTAGGACTCAGGCGCAAGACTTGGAGATAGGCTTGTTCTGCTTTTTCTATTTGTCCTGAGCGATCATAACAACTTGCCAAATTTTCTAACGCCCAGACTCGCTGCACATAAAGTGGATCATTAGCGGCTTTAGACAGGTACGCACACGCTTCGACATAGCGTTGTATATTTAACAAAAAAACACCGTAATTATTATTTATCATAGCGTCAGATGGAGCGACACTCAGCGCTTTTTTATAGTACTCATCAGCGGTCGAATGCTCTTCTTGGCGTTGAAAAACCAGCGCCATCAGCATCAACGAGGTTGAGGCGTTAGAATCTATCTCCAGCGCCTGTTTCAACGGCCGCTTAGCGTCCTCATACTGCTGCAGGCGGATGTATTCACTCGCCAAATTATTCCATGCCTGTATCCGCTCCGACACCGACTTCTGTTGATACATAGAACGATCTTGTGTCGCACAGCCTCCTAGTAACAACACAACAGAGAGGACTTTGATAAAATTCACAAACACTCCTTATTTAATATCAGCTAGACGCTATATTTTGGACATTAGGAATTAGCTTCTGGCTGCGACGCGTTCGGTCTTCAACCTGCCCCACCAGCTGCCCACAGGCAGCACTGATATCATCTCCTCGAGTACTCCGGACAGTCGTTATAAGGCCAGAGTAGGTGGTAATCTCTTTGAATCGATCAATAGCCTCTCGATGCGGACGCCGATACCCAGAGTTAGGAAAAGGATTAAACGGTATCAAATTCAACTTACAGGGCAACGACTTAAGCACTTGCACCAACTCACGGGCATGCTCAGGCTTATCATTAATACCATCTATCAACGTATATTCTACGGTTGCCACTCGCTTATCATTACAACGCGCCAAATAGCGCTTCACCGCAGCCAACACTTCGGTTATCGGATAGCGCTTATTCAACGGCACTAGCTCACTGCGAAGGGCGTCGTTAGGTGCATGTAAGGATATCGCTAAAGAGACATCAGTCACCTCCCCCAAACGGTCAATAGCAGGAACCAGTCCAGCGGTACTCAGAGTAACCCGGCGCTTCGAGAGTCCGTAAGCATTATCTTCCATCATCAGCGACATAGCATCGACGACCGGCTCAAAATTCATCAGCGGTTCACCCATACCCATCAAGACCACATTGCTCACTCGACGAAGATCCTCAGTCGTATCCACAGGTCCATAAGATAAAATAGCCACTCGCAGTTGACCGATGATTTCAGCGGCGGTCAAATTTCTATTAAAACCCTGCTTACCCGTTGAGCAAAAACTGCAATCCAACGAGCACCCCACCTGAGACGACACGCAGAGTGTCCGGCGGTCGCCATCAGGGATCAATACCGCTTCCATAGAACTACCGCCATCGACCCGCAATACCCATTTACGAGTACCGTCTTTAGAGATCTCCTGGTGAACGACCTCGGGAGGGCGAATTTCTGCAATCTGATTTAACTTAGTACGCAGTACCTTACTAACGTTACTCATCTCATCAAAGCTGGTCGCGCCGCTTTGGTGGATCCACTTTATCACCTGTGTCGCGCGAAATTTTTTCTCGCCGATACTCTCGAAAAACGCCTCCATCTTGTTTTTCGACAGGCCCAGCAAATTAATCTTTTCAGGCGTATGTGTCATGGAACGATCTTCTCAACAAAAGATAAAGCAGCGCACTGAGACTAACCTCAGTGCGCGCAAACAGCATTAGCCGCCAAAAAAGTATGCAATTTCACGCGCAGCGGATGCGGCGGAATCGGAGCCGTGTACCGCGTTCGCGTCGATTGACTCAGCAAAATCAGCACGAATAGTTCCCGCTGCCGCTTCCTTAGGGTTAGTAGCACCCATCAGATCGCGATTTTTAACGATTGCATTTTCGCCTTCCAAGGCCTGAACCATTACCGGGCCGGACATCATAAAGGTAACCAAAGCCTCAAAAAAAGGACGACCCTTATGCTCAGCATAAAACCCTTCAGCCAGCTCCCGACTCAGCGTCAGCATCTTAGCATCAACGATTTTCAAGCCATTTGACTCGAAACGGCTGTAGATCTTGCCTATTACGTTCTTCGCAACTGCGTCAGGCTTGATGATAGAAAGAGTACGTTCAAGTGCCATGTAAATTCACCAATAGTTTGAGTATAAAACCGCCGATTATAATGGTCTGGCATGCGCTATAACAGCGCTATATCAACAAAGGCACCTGAATCAAACTCGTCTAAACTATCTTTAGGGTTAACAATTTCATTATAGAGGGTGCATTTATGCCAAACAGCCCAATCAGCACCATGCTCCTGACGTGGCAACAGCACATCATTAAACATCTTCCTCAGGTCAATTACGAAGTAGCCGTAGACAGGGATGATGTGATTAAACTCGAAGCCTTATCCGAGTTATACCAACTACCGCTCGATGACATAATTGCAGGCTTAATCAGCAGTGCACTCAAAGAAGCTGAGCAAAAGATGCCCTACGTCCAGGGTAAAAAAATAATAAGAATGGAAGAGGGAGACCCTGTATTCGAAGATATCGGCAACATGCCAAAATATCTAGATATTAAGCACCGCTTAGAACAACAAGCACTTGGACAGTCGGGTTCAGAAAAGCCTCGACAGAGCGAAATAAAAACGTCTGTACGCCCCTAAACAAAAAACGAGGCCGAATAGCGCCTCGTCTTAACACCTGGGCAACTAACGGGTAGTTTATTTTTTCTTCACTAGAGAATCAGGCTGAGTGGCCTCCAATACCGCTCGGTTACGTCCGATAATCGCGCCACCTATCCCCTTAACAGCCAACAGTTGATCGACCGACTGAAAAGGCCCGTGCTGCTCCCGATAACGAACAATCTCCTGCGCCTTCACCAGGCCGACTCCATTCAGCCCCTCTGCTAGCTGCTCTGCTGATGCTTTATTAATATCAATTGCTGCAGCAACCTGCAACGACAACCCCATCAACACGCCAAGCAACCCAATCCTTATTCCCTGCCTCATCATCACACTCCTTGTGTAAAAATTGATTTTCATCCTTATAGATGAATCAACAGTCTAGACCAGGTTTTTAAGCTCTGCCAAAACCTGCTGTAAAACAGTGATCGGCTCTGCAGCCCTGGTTATCGGTCGCCCCACTACTAGAAAGTCACTACCCGCCTGAACTGCCTGCGCGGGGGTCATTATGCGCTGCTGATCACCCACTTCAGCACCTACAGGTCGAATACCAGGGGTAACTAACTGAAAACTGCCCCCCAACTGGCACCTTAACATCTGTGCTTCTTGCGCTGAACAGACCACCCCATCCATACCACTTTGATGCGCCAACCGAGCCAACCGCTGCACCTGATCTTCTGGCGCAGCTTGGACGCCTATTTGCTTCAGGTCATCAGCCAACATACTTGTAAGAACGGTAACGGCAATAAGCAGAGGCCTTGGCCCAACCATCTTATCCAGCTCATTCCTGGCTGTTTCCATCATTTTCTGCCCCCCGGACGCATGGACATTAACCATCCATACTCCCATCTCAGCAGCAGCAACAACCGCCTTGGCGGTGGTGCTGGGGATGTCATGAAACTTAAGATCCAAGAACACCTCAAACCCCAGTCGATGAAGCGCATCAACCACGACGGGTCCACTTCGAGTGAAGAGTTCTTTACCGACCTTGACACGACAGAGGGTAGGATCAAGCCGATTAGCCATCGCTAAAGCCTGATCCATTGAGGGATAATCTAGGGCCACAACAATTGGTGATGATTTTTTAGCCACTTCTGACATATAGACTCCGCACCCGATACTCATTCAACAAAACACCAACGCCATAATCGCTGCCTTCAAGACCAGCAATCAACGGGCTGCCGACAATAGACTTAACTGATTACAGATAGAAACAGAGCTGCGATATCGGTGACACAGATCCCAGCACCATTAGTCAGGGATCAGCCGGATAGATGGAGCAATGAGAGTAGACAATCAACGCAGAAACTAGCGTGATTGATTGGGATTCAAGCTTTTCAACTTATCCAGCTCTCGTTCAGCATGGCTTGCTGCACGACGTGCATGCCGCAATCGGGCTTTCATAAAAATCAAGGCAACACCGCCTACCATCACGCTTATCAACACGCCCGATAAAAAACTTAATACCAGCCAACGCGATACACTGGCTTCGGGCAGCTGAACAAACACGAGATCAATCGCTACCTGCTGTTGATTATTTATAGTCAGCAGCACACCTGCCAACAGCATTGCCATGGCGATAACGACAATCAATAAAGTTTTAAGTATACGCACAGATCACGCCCTCTCAGCGACACACCCTGTATCAGGGAAAGCGTTTTAAACTCTCATTAACCTGCTCACGCAGCTCTTTTCCCGGCTTGAAGTGAGGCACATGCTTAGCATCTAATGCAACCGACTCTCCCGTTTTAGGATTACGCCCTACACGCGGTGCTCGATAGTGCAGTGAAAAACTACCAAAACCGCGGATTTCTATGCGCTCACCCTGCGAAAGCGAATCAGTCATATGATCCAGCATTGTTTTTATTGCCAATTCCACATCCTTAACAGACAGATGCTCATGCCTGTTAATAAGGCGTTCAATCAGTTCGGATTTTGTCATGACTTCCCTCTTTCTGAGCACTGTTCTAGGTGTTAAAACCCTGAGCAAAAGCTCTCAAAGCCCCTTAAGGCACTTCTATATATCCAGCAACCGCTCAACGATAATGAGCGCCACATGCTTACGGCCGCTCTACACTGGAGCTATCGTGTTATAGAACAGCAACACAGTTGATTACTAACAGAAATAGCACCTAATCTGAGAATCAACAAGAGTATAGACGCTGATTTAACGCTCAACCCAAGCATTCGCTACAGTTCAACCCTTAGAAGCCTTGTTTACGGTAATTAATTCCCGGATTTCAATCAGCACCTGATCAATACTCATCTCAGTAGAATCCAATACTCGGGCATCAACCGCAGGTTCTAGCTGCGAGGCCGTACGCTCAGTATCTCGGGCATCTCTAGCCTTAACATCTGCCAATATTCTCTCAAGATTAGCATCAAACCCCTTACCTAACAATTGGTTGCAGCGACGCCTAGCGCGCTCTTCGGCACTTGCAGTTAAAAACACCTTAACCTGCGCCTCTGGGAACACTACCGTACCCATATCTCGGCCATCCGCAACTAAGCCAGGTGCCTGAGAAAAATCACGCTGACGCTTGAGCAACGCCGCTCTTACAGGACCAATGGCAGCTACGATCGAAGCGACCGATCCTGCCTCTTCGGTGCGAATTTCTCGGCTGACGTTACGGCCCTCTAATAGAACCTGTACACCCTCATCATTATCTGCAACAACAAATCGCACATCCAATGAGACAGCCAGCGCCTCAAGCGCGGCCACATCAGCAAGATCAACACTGTGTCGAAGAGCAGCAAGGCCTAGCACGCGGTAAAGCGCACCACTATCAAGCAGCTGCAAACCATATTCACTGGCTAGGCGCTTAGCGATGGTGCCTTTTCCTGAACCACTGGGGCCGTCAATCGTAATAATCAGGGGCGTAGTATCCATCAGTGCGTTCCTGCCCGAATACCCAATCCGACCTGCATCGCTAATTCCACAAAATTGGGAAACGAAGTGGCTACATTGGCACAGTCATCAATCACGATCTCAGCCTCTGCACGCAGGGCAGCGATCGCAAAAGACATTGCTATGCGGTGATCACCCAAGCTATCGACCCGTCCACCTTGAATAGACCCACCTTGAATCACCGCACCATCAGGAGTGCCTTCGATAGTGACACCTAGAAGCGTCAGTCCATCAACCATGGCCTGAATCCGATCACTCTCTTTCACCCGTAGCTCTTCAGCTCCGGTCAACACCGTTGTGCCCTCTGCACATGCAGCTGCGATAAATAGCGCAGGAAACTCATCAATCGCCAACGGCACCTGGTCTTCGGGAATATGTATTCCTTTGAGCGGTGCATAACGTACCCGAATATCCGCGACGGGTTCTCCGCCGATATCGCGCTGGTTGCTCAGAGTCAGATCCGCACCCATGGCCCGCAGAATATTGATCACCCCTATGCGAGTCGGATTGATCCCCACATGCTCCAACAACAGATCAGAGCCTGGGGCAATGGAACCTGCCACCATAAAAAAGGTTGCTGATGAGATATCGGCAGGAACATCAATATGAGTGGCCGTCATTTTTCCACCGCCAACAACATAAGCGGTAGCTCCCTCTCGGCTGACAGGATAACCAAAACCGGTCAACATCCGCTCAGTGTGATCACGAGTCGGGGCGGGCTCTGTTACCCGAGTCTCGCCCTCGGCGTATAGCCCCGCAAACAGCACGCAAGATTTAACCTGAGCACTGGCCATCGGCATTTTATAATCGATGGCCTGCAATGCCTGACCGCCACTAATTTTAATCGGCGGACAGCCATTATCACCTGTTTCAACCTTGGCTCCCATTAGCCTCAGTGGCTGAGCCACCCGCTCCATCGGCCGCTTATTCAGGGACTCATCACCGATAAGCTCACTATTGAAAGCTTGACCTGCTAGCAACCCGGAAAACAAGCGCATCGCTGTCCCTGAGTTACCCATATACAGAGGCCCTACGGCAGGCTTGAGTCCGTGCATCCCGACGCCGTGAATGCGCACCTTGCCTTGAGCAGGCCCCTCTATCACCACCCCCATATCACGGAAGGCTTGCAGTGTCGCCAGCGCATCTTCACCTTCAAGAAAGCCTTCAACATCAGTAATTCCTTCGGATAACGCACCGAGCATAATTGAACGGTGAGAGATCGACTTGTCTCCGGCAACCCGGATCTGGCCCTGGACCCGTCCACCGGGCTGAACCTTAAAAATAACGTTTTCGCTCATGGGTAATGAATATGCCGTTCCAGATAAAATTTTAGTGAAATGATCACGGGCAGATTTAGCCCGGGTAAAGACCCCCAGCAATGCATCACTGTCTGCCTGATCAATAGCTTGGCGCAATCGAGCCACTCCTGCCGTAAACTCATCGAGCACTTTGAGAGTGGCAGTACGATTGGCTAAAAAAATGTCATGCCACATCATCGGATCGCTGGCAGCGATACGAGTAAAATCGCGAAAGCCGCCGGCGGCATAACGAAAAATATCACGATTTTCACGATCATTAGCCAAGGTATCGACCAAAGAGAAGGCTAGTAGGTGCGGCAAATGACTGGTGGCTGCCAGCACCTCATCGTGACGCTGGACATCCATATGATGGACCTCAGCACCTAGTTTATCCCACAGCTCATGTACTACACGCAATGCATGACGGTCGGTTTCAGCCAGAGGTGTCAGAATTACCTTATGGCGGACAAAAAGGTCCGATTTAGAAGCAGCAACGCCGCTTTTCTCAGAACCAGCGATCGGATGCCCAGGGACGAACATGGGAGGCACTTCACCAAACACTTGCCTGGCCGCAGCCACCACATTGCCTTTGGCGCTACCCACATCGGTAATCACCGTATGCGGCTGGAGCCAAGGGCTGATCGTCGCCATCACCCGCTCCATCACCTTGACCGGAACAGCCAGCATCACCACATCGGCCTGTTCAACGGCTTGACGCAAATCTTCCCCGATTTCGTCGATTACACCTAAACGCAACCCTTCAACCAGATCATCTCTATCCAGGTCGTAACCAATGACAGTGCGGCAGCCGCCGCGCTGCTTTAATCCCAGCGCAAACGAACCGCCAATCAGCCCAAGACCGATAACCAACAAACGACCAACAACCTGAGTTACTGCTCCTGAGCTCTGCAAGGCAGCCCTCCGATCCAACCTAACATAACTGAGCCTATATTCTGTTCAGCATAGAACGCTAATACGGGGAGATTAAAACTCATCCTTAGATCCTTGATCTATCAGTAGCCATCTGCCCTACAACACCGCCTGGGGATATGAGCCTAGCAATTTCAACTCAAGCACATCGTCCACCAGCTCCTTCATTACCGCTTGGATAGCCTCATCTTTAAAGTGCCCCTCACAATCGATATAGAAGATATAGCCCCAGGTTGAAGTCCCTGATGGCCGTGTTTCCAAACGGGTCAAGCTAATCCCCATACGATGGAATGGCTCAAGCAGATGATACAACGCACCCGGTTTATTTCGGGCAGAAACCAGCATCGAGGTCTTATCCTTACCGCTAGGACCACTCAACTGATGACCGACAACCAAGAACCGAGTGGTGTTATCGGGTTGATCTTCAATGGTTTCGGCAACCACCTTGAGCTGGTAGCGTTCGGCCGCCATCTCACCGGCAATCGCTACCACATTCTGATTTTTCTCAAGAGAAGCTCGTCGTGCCGCCTCTGCATTGCTACTCACAGCAACCCGTTCAACCGTCGGATAACGAGCATCCAACCAACGCCGACACTGCGCCAACGACTGTTGATGCGAATAGATTTTTGTGACCGCATCGAGATCGACACCCTCTGCAGCCAGCAGATGCTGATGAATCCTCAGTTCCACTTCGCCACAGATCTTCAAATCAGACTGGCGGAACATATCTAGCGTGTGATGCACCATCCCTTCGGTCGAATTTTCGATAGGGACGACACCGTAGTGAGCCGCCTGAGACTCGACCTCTCGGAATACTTCATCGATCGACGCCAGTGGCATACTGATCACCGAACTACCGAAATGCTTAAACGCTGCGGCCTGGGTAAAGGTACCTTCTGGACCCAGAAAAGCGATATGCATCGGCTGCTCAAGTGCCAGACAGGAAGACATGATCTGCCGAAACACTCGTGCCACCTCTTCGTCTCCCAGAGGCCCGGTATTACTTTCCATCACACGTCGCAGCACCTGCGCTTCACGTTCTGGTCGATAAAACACCGCGGATTGATCAGCGCCAGAATGGGCTTGTTTAGCCTCCGCCACCCGTTGGGCGCAATTCGCACGCTGACTGATTAACTTCAGGATCTGAAGATCTACAGCATCAATCTCATCGCGTAGTAACGCAAGTTCTTGGTCGAGCTTAGTCATCGTTGCGGTTCTCAACGGTCTCCGTATCAGTGCTGTCTGCGACTGACTCGTCGATATCGGCATCTAACCCATCAGTTTCATCATAGACAGGCTCTTTAACTCGCGCGGTACCCACCAGCTTTTCATCGGCTGCCACCCTTATCAGAGTCACGCCTTGGGTATTTCGGCTCTGCACAGTAATCTCATCAGTACGGGTGCGCACCAGCGTGCCCTGGTCAGAGATCAGAATGACCTCATCGCCTTCGAATACCTGCTCTACACCCACCAGATGTCCATTGCGCTCAGACAACGTCATCGCGATAACACCCTTGCCACCGCGTCCTTTAGTTGGAAAATCATCAAGCGGGGTCATTTTCCCATAACCCTTGACGCTTGCCGTCAGAATTCGGCCACCCTCTTCAGGGATAATCAGGGCGATGACACGCGCGTCACCCTCAACGGTAATCCCTTTAACCCCTCGAGCTTGGCGACTCAACGGGCGGATCAGCTCCTCTTTAAAGCGCACGGCTTT
>Ga0102812_10002172_pt1 | contig 13283 bp, 18 predicted proteins | sample ColrivemetaGS713_FD_79334 | JGI IMG/M metagenome (GOLD analysis project Ga0102812, IMG submission 79334) | Estuarine microbial communities from the Columbia River estuary - Flood tide ETM metaG S.713 | ecosystem: Environmental > Aquatic > Marine > Intertidal zone > Estuary | place: USA... | reverse complement strand
CTCTTCACCAGTATCGGTAGCACCTTTAACACTTTTCTTTGCGGCAGATTCCTACATCTTGAGTAGGTCAGTAGTCGCATCAGTCAGATCAAGGTCTTCACCAATCTTAGAGATTTCAGCAGTCTTGGCATTAGATGCAACTTTCTTCTTGTCATCTTTCTTACCTGCGACTTTAGGTGCTTCCTTCTCTTCTTCGTCATCACCTTCGTCTTCATCTTCGTTCTTAGCAGGTTTCTTACCACCATCAATCGCATCGTCAGTTGCGGCACGTTTCTTGTGCAGATACTCGTCAGAACTATCTACATCGCCATCGTTGTCAATGTCTTTGTCTTTACGATCTTTGAATTTCTTATCGTTTGCTTTATCATCAACAGGGTCAAGTGTCTTCTTCTCTGCAAGAGACCAACCTTTCTTGAGGTACTCTTTCTCTTTTGACTTATCAATGACAATCGTCTTACCACCTTTCTGAACCATAGAGTCCTTCTTGGGGTCTTTCATTTGTCTTGCTTCGTCAATTTCTACTGACTCACCGAGGATGACTTGGTTGTAGGCATCCATTAATGATTTCATATCTTTTGTTCGCATGGTGTCTTCTCCTACATCCACATATATTTGACTAGTCCCGCAATTATTGCGGCACTGATTAGGTAAACTACTTTGTTGATAATCGCAACAGTGTGGGCATTATCATCCACTTTCTTTTCTATTTTATCTAACTTCTGAGAGAACCTGTTCATTCTATCAAAATTATTGGAGTTATTTTTTTCCACTGCTAACATTTTCTCTTCTACACGAGCAAGTGCAACCAATGCCTCTGCAAGTTTGTCAATCTTGTTTTCAATACGATCAAATCTCGCGGTAGAGTCTGCCTCTATCCTCGCAAGTTTGACTGCTTGTGTTTCAGTTGCCATTACAGGTGTTCCCATTAAATTAAGTTATAGTTCTATTTATAAGATTATTATTCTTAGTTCTATACGAACTAATTTTATTTAACCAATTAATCGGGTAGTGTATCCCAAGGTACTCGGTTATCTTATTTAATTCTGTTGCCGTACTGTCACTGTCTTTAAACAACAGATCATACGGGTCTACTATATGCACACTTTGATCATCTGGTATCATATCCATGAACATATCAAAGTAATGCACTTGAGATTCCCAAGGTCTATCCCAAAACTGTTCAACATCAAGCAGTCCATCATCTATCATATCTTGACCGGACTGGTGATCAGATGTCTTGATCAGTTTCTTCTTAGCAAGAGTCTGAGTATAATCAAGACTCTCTCTAGTCTCGGACAAAAACAATATGGTCTTTGTCTCGTTGTTATCATTCCAGAGATAATCTCTCCAGAAGTCTGGATTTATGGGAAACCCATATCCGTGGTCTAACCTTACATTCCAGAGACTGTTATTCCATATTGGTTTCTGTACGTCTCTAGGATTCGTCCTAGTCACCTCTGGTTCGTGTGACTGGTAATCTTCCCTCTCCAAAAACCACCTTTCGGTTTCGGTGTTATACCTTAGACCTTTGGTAGCAATACTAGGATGTTCTGTTAACAGACCACCAAAGAATTCACCACCCGCTCCACCACGATATAATACATTAAGCAGTTTCATATATTCTAATAACCAAATCACCTTCACCTTTTATTATACGGTGAAACTCCATCTTATCAATACTGTAACTGTGTCCTTCCAAAAGAAGAAGTGGTAGGGCATTGTCTCTTTGGAGTTGCCATCCCTGTCCTTCTAGTACATGAACACTACGATCATTCTTATCTCTATGCCAGACCAAGTCTTCCTCTCGGACAGACTCTCTGAATACTCGTATTTTACCATTACTACATTTCAACTCTGTGTATGGTACATTAAGGTAGTTTACCAAAAGAAACTTCCACCACCAGAGAGTCCTAATTGTTTGGCATAACGAGGTAAACGACATGCCCAGTATCCCGCAGTCATCTTATCATTCTTTGTCTCACACTTATGACGTGCGACAAATGATTTACGTGCGGCAGGGTCATTCAACTTGACTTTGAGTCCAGTCGTATCACCCCAAGAAATCTTCTTGATATTACCAGATGAGGGGTCTTTGACATACACGTAGTACTTCTTGGAACCACCCTTCTTTGGTTTGTTCAGTTCTGGTTGTTTCTCTTCTTCAAAGATACAATCCAGTGCAACATTGTCACCATTGAACTGTGCGAACTCACCAAGGTTACCCTCAATGATGTCCATTTCGTGTGGTTCAACCTCTAGGTTACCCGCATAGTACTCCTCTCGTGCTTCACGGAAGTACTCAAAGTATTTCTCCGAACCAACCCGATAGATGTTATTCTCTACCAGATTGGACTCAGAACCACAACAATGTTCGTTAAACTTTTTCACTATCTACCTAATCTTTTTAACAGACCTTGAATCGTTCTCAAGTCTTTAGAAATCACTTTCTGGAACTTTGCCTTGTCTTGTGGTTTCTTCAGAGTGTTAAACATCTTAACAACCTTAGTTGCATCGTCTTGAGATATCTTACCCTTCTTACCACCTTCAAACTCAATCTCACCACCTTTGGGTAGGTCAGACAACTTACGGATTTGCATCAGAACATTCTTAGATGCCGCCTTGCGATCATCGTCTGTTGCATCAGTATCTATATCCGCACTATCCTTACCTCTTTTACCCATCGCACTCATTGCATCACGTTTGGCACGAGCATTCTCCATATGGGTGTCTAGATCAAAACCTGTGTTCTCTTTCATTGAACCAAAGCCAGGATCAAACCCAGTAACATCACGGAGATTAGCAGTTGCGGCAAAACGAAGGTACTTTAACTTAACACTTCTGCTCTCAAACTCTGCGTGGTCAATATCACCAGAACTTGATGCTTGTGTTAGATGATACATCAATCCACGTTTAACATCAATCTTAATTAGAGGAAAGAGGTCACCTGCCATACTGTTGCGAGTAGCATAACGGAATACTGTTTGACCAGTCTTGACCTTTGCTTCCTTACCGACATACTTCTTGTCTCCCGCATCCAGACCGAACAGTACGATACCATCTACCTTACCAGTACCAACTACACCGATCACTTTGTGACCTTTCTTTTCTCCGTAGGCAACAACCTTGTCCTCACCCCAGTTACTAGGTGACTTATCCAAGAATTGTTGGAATGCTTCATCAAGTTCTTCTCTAAAGTCCTTGTGCGTTTTCCAACCGAGTTTCTTACGTTTTTCATCTCGTTTCTTCTTCTCGGCAGGTGTCATCTTAGATGGTTGCTTTGCCAATGGTGCTCTTGCCGCACCTTCTTCTACTTCTTCACGAGCAACTAACTTCCAACCATCTTTCTTCATTTTATCAGCAGTCTTACCATCCACCTTACGAGTATATGTACCCTTCTTCATGGTGTAGTTCTCAGCACCTTCATCAAGTTCTGGTTTCTCGTGGGTGTAACCCATCTTGTCCATCTTAACATGATCTGCGTAGGTGTCTGCCTTGTAACCTTTCCCAGTCTTGGGGTCGTACATCATGTGTGGTTTGAAGTCTTCTTGACTCTTACATTCTGCAAATAATTCTTTTATTGTTTTCATGTTACGCTAAATCCTTATCGTGGTTCAGACCACCTTTTTTCTTCTTTACTATGAAGGCATTAACACGGGCATATCCCCACTGTTGGGGAGTAGTTCCTGGCCGATGACCAGTCTTCCATGCGGCAACACCACGATTATAAACTTTTCTTAATGTATCTACAGAGATACCGGACTTCTTTGACTTATCCGCAAGAGCACCCTCAATGAGTTGTCCCGCACGTTTGGTTAATGCCATATCTATTGAGTATGAAGAACACGTTTTCATGGTTTAGTACTCCTGTTCTTTGCTTTTGCTCTAGCAAGTCTGGCACGATCTAGTAGTCCATCATGCTTCTTTTTGTCTGCTTCTTTCTCTGCTTTAATTCTATCCTTTGCGTTTGCGACTGCATCTTCCATTGGGGTATCTTTCTTGTACTTCTTAACCAATGTGTCAGTCCCTTCCTCACCTGCTGATTCATACTTCAGTTCAGGGTCAGGGGACTTGAATGCCTTCTTACGCATTATTGTTTTGTTAACAACTTCAAACTCACCATTCTTCCAGTTGATGACTACGGGTAGATTTAGGTCAGATTGCATATCCTTGAGGATTGCTTCACTGTTACCATGTTTCTTGATCTTCTTACCCTTGTTCTGTGCCATCTTCTTGAATAGACGTTGTAACTCTGCAACAGTAATAGCAGGTTTGTTACGTTTGTCATTCATACGATCAGCAAAGTGACGAGTGAATTCAATATCAACATCAAACTTATTGAGTAGTCTGTCTGCGAATTTCTCAAGGTCATTGAGTTCTTTCTGAGAGACATCCTCAAACATATCCTTGAACTGAGTGGTGTACTTGGACGGTTTAGTCTTAGCAGTGGCATCGCCAGGCGCAGGTTTGTATGCAGAGTCATCATCGTCTGCCTTCTTGCCATGCTTCTTGAAGTGTGCGTCTCGTTTGGATTTGGTAGACTTCTCTAGACCCGCATAGTACTTCTTGGGTTGAGTACCTTCTTTATCTTTGATATCAGAGTCTTGGGGTGCTTTCTTCTCTACTAGTTCTACTGCATCCAACCACTTGCGAACTCTACGTTCACCGCATTCTACGATGACATAGTTAGAACCCAGTACGGATACAATACCAACCTCTTCGCTTTCTTTGATAACAACAGTATCACCGAGTTCAAACAACTCACCCTTAACGAACTGCTCTCGGATATCCGATACTTTCGGTAGTTCAATATGACGTTTAAAGGATGTCTCTTCCTTGAGACCTAGTCCCTTCCTTACATCATTGAACAACTTCCGTGTATCTTTATCGGACATAGACGTTGGCACACCTTGTGTAAAGGCAGTGTAATCATTCTCTTTTGCGTTGGCACGTTGTTTGGATGCAGACATTCCTTCTACACCTTCGGCATCGGGGTCTCTTGCCCCTGCGGAAACAACCTTGATAGATTGAAAGTTATAGAATCCGTGACGTGCCTTCTTGCCATTGTACTTGTTCAACAGGACATCAAACTCACGTAGACGATCTTCCCCGACTACCATAGTGATTTGTTTGTATCCTTGATCGTACAACTTAACTGCGATATCAAATGCGGTTTTGACACCCTTGTCCACCATGATGTTACGACCATACTTGGGGAACATCTTGCGGAGGTGTTTCACCTTGTCAGAATATGACAGAGGGTCTTTAGTTCCTTGGGACTGAGAGACATAGACTTTCCAGTCTGCACCCTTTGCTTTCTTTGCAATGGTATCCAATACCTTTCCGTGACCAATTGTAGGGGGATTCATTCTACCAAATGTAAAATAAACTTCCTTTGCTTCTTCGGTTAGATATGACTTAAAATCTTTAATCACTCTTTTGTCCGCCTCTTTTCTTTGTCAATTCTGCCTTACGAACCTTCGGGAGAAGTTTCTTGGCAAGTTTATCTATCTTAGGTTTCATCTTATCTAGGCGTTTTTCAATTGACTGTCTGCGGGACATGGACAATTCACCCTTGTCCATACCTTTAGTGATCTTCTTGAGGAAAGTCATACGTGCTTGTTTCTTGGCACGGAGTTTGATTTTTTCGGGAGACGCAACCCTTCGCTCTGCTCTTTTACGACCCATTGCGATTTTTGCTTTGTTCTTTTTAAAGGTACGCGCCATCTTCAGACGTTGTTGCATATTCAATGCCTCGTCTGGAGATTCACATATCTTAATGAATTCTTTGAGTCCTATTGGTTTGGACATATTTTTACCTCTACGGTTTTTCCCATCCCTTCAGAATATCTGGACTGAAGTTGTTATACGAAAATTCTAGACGGTCAACCAATTTGACCGCATCACCACCTAATTTGTCAATAGCAACAAAACCTTCTGCACCTGTGCGGGTCTTATAACCCTTCTTGTTTTGAACAAACGCATCAATTTTTGAAATACTATTAAGTTTATTTATAAGTTTTAATTTCGCAAGTACAATGTTTTTTTGTAAATCAAACATCATTACCAGATTCTTTTTGTTTTTTTGTGAGAAGAACTTCATAAAGTCATCCAACTTCTTCTGTTGGGTTGCCTTACCCTTCTCAGTACTTCTCTTATCTTTCTCTTTCTGGAACTTATCGTTCAACCACTTCAGTAGACCTGTTACGTGCATATTAGTGTTGCCAATCACGGTTTGATTCCGCACAAAAGTGTTATTATACTGTTCAATCAGGGTTGCGAGGTCTGTATTACCTTCCAACTCACGCAGTGTGGAACCAGATATCTTATTGAATATCTTACCCGCATCGGACAAATGTTTGGTAACTTCGGCAGTCTCTTTCTTATCTAGGGTTGCTCCAGATACGTCTCTAAGCATCGCATCTTGCGACCAGACGTTTTTACTTTTCTTAAATTTGGATACGTCCACTCCATAGGATGCCTTGAGTGATTCGTAAGAATTACCTGTATAGGTGGTGTGCCACACGATTCCGATCTTTGCTTGTCGCACTTCCTTTGCTTGGTCATAGGGGATTGCGTAGATGATCGTGTTGGGATGAAAGGTTGTATACTTCTGACCCTCAATAACCTCATCACTAGTGTCTCCTTTTGAGAATAAGAAATCTCCTTGAATAACACCTTTGATACCAAGTTCTGGTAGATGTTTCAATGCGAGTTTCATCTTGGTTGCGAGGTCACCACTCTTGATGTCCGCATCAATATCTGCATTGGACTTGTAGACTTTGGGATTGGCATTGAACACACCCTTCTTGGCAACAAAGAACTCACCATCAATAGGGTCTTGACCACAGAAGATTGCGGGAGCACCATCCCACTTGGTAGACAGTTTAGAATCAGTCTGTCCTGCTAACATGTCACGGAGTTCACGCAATGCGTTGATTGCCTCTCGTGTACCTTTCACACCCCCATAGAGAACCTTATCCTCAATGTGGGTCATGTGGGTATTCTTCTGTTCTGTTATGTATTCAGCAAATTTCATTACTTGGTACTCAATGAGTTATACTTGATTGCCAGATTAAAGAACTGTCCTAGTTTTTTCTGTCCCGCATTACCAGACTTATTAGTCCGTATTGACATCTCCATTGTAACAGTAGTGTCGCGAGATTTCAACTCTAAGAACCAGTTTTGTTTGGATGATGTTGATGGATATGCCCTTACAAACTTAACCATAGGCAAGAACACACCCAGTTCATCGTCAGCAGTAATTTCCTCAAAAGAGTCCTTCACTGCTTTGATTACCTTGGTAGGAACATCGGGCGCATCACGTAGAACCTCAGACCTAATGTAATCAAGTGTCGTATCTTTGTTCTCATTGAATAGGTCAATAATACTCTTACGACAAATCTCTAGATGTTGGTCATATAGACGCTCATACTTTTTATTGTCATCTTTATTGAGTTTAACAAGTAGTTGAGAAGTGACTCTTTTCTTTGATTTGTCATATTGACCAGAGGAAGGCATACCCTCAATCTGAGAGAATACCTTGGTATGTAGTTCTCTACGCAATACAGATACTTTACGAACCTGTTTGAATGCGGTGAATACAGGATTCACATAGGTATTGAGTTTAGGTTCTTTAGTCTTTTTGCCACCCGCTTTGAGTGAGACACCTAACATCTCACCATCAACAAACTCAATGAAGATATCGCCAGGGTGGTTCTTAGGAACACCTGTAGGTTTGGCACGATATCCCCAGTAAACTTGTTTGATTCTTTTAGACTTGTTCTCTTCCTGTAGATACTTGTAGACACCCATCGCGTTCAACATCTTCTCGGTGAACTTAGATGATTCAGATGCCTTCTGGATAGTATCAACTGCGGCATCCAAGTCTTTAGGATTGACACATTTGAGTTTGGATGGGTCTTGTTCTAGAAGGTGGTAGTAGAAGTCATCAACATTGGTTGTCATTTTATAACTAGTCTCCCATGCGATAGCAGGGAACAACTCAGTGATAGATGCGTTTAGGGTGGTCTCACCGATACCACCGGACTTAGGTTTCAGTAGAAGGATGACATTAACATCAAACTGAGAGTCAATAAAGATGGGGTCAACACCCTGTCCCGATTTCTCTCGTACTTCTGCTTTAACTCCTGCTTGTTTCAGATTACGTAATATCTCATCACGGTCACCCAATCGGTCATCTGACCTCACAACAAAGATTGCTGTTTTGGAGTTTTCGGATTTCTTCTCTACCGAGAGGTCACCGAAAACGCCTTCGGGGAAGTCGCCAACAGCAACTTCCTCGGACAGAAACTTTTGAAAAGAAAACATCGCGTATTCCCATAGGTTATAAAACTAAAATTATACATCTATTTATAATAGAACGGATGTTGATTGTTCCTCATTATACTGTTTAATTGTGTTTTTTAGAGTATTAATCCAGTTATCACGATGTTCAACAAACACTTGAGGTTCATTATTATCAACCGAGATGATGGTAACCAATTGAGTAATCGGCATACCTGTACGTTCTTCCCACATTACAGCATAACCTGCTTCCTGCATGAAGTAGTTCTTGACCCAATCTTTCTTCTTGGGTTTCATAGAGGTCTTGTAGTCAATGATTGATAGTTTACCATCAAAGACACCCACACAGTCAACACGACCTGCCACACCCAGATGGGTAGAGTAGAGAGGTGCTTCTTGAGCATAGACCTTAGTTAGACGTGAGTCTAGGATAGGTTTGAGATCAAGGAAAGATGCAAGGATGTCAGGAGTGTAACCCTTCTTGTAGTCAGGATCATTGTTGACATACTTCTCACATATTTCGTGGACACGTGTACCACGTCCAGATGCGCGAGTAGAGACACGATTTGCCTCTTCTTCACCAACACGTTTACGCCATTTGGCAATAGAATCACGAGACAGTATTGACAGTACTGTAGTAATAGATGGTAAGTCAATGCCATCGGGTGTACGATATTTACGACCCGATTCTGTAGTGACCGCGTTCATCTCAGTCAGTTCAATTTGTTCGTGTATAAAGTTCATAGTTTATCCAGTTATAAATGTTTGTAATAGGTTGCGAAGTAAAAGTAATAGTCCCACACTGTTCACTAGGATTAATGCGCGGTCTCTCCACAACAACGAAACCCACAACCATAGTGTAACACCAATGACAGATATTGTCAAGTCATACTGTACAAATTCATCAATTCCTCTCACCGACATACCCAGTAAGAGGAAGATTGATGCTACCCACTTGATATACCAGTCCAAGGTATGCTTCGGAGTCGCAGACTTAAACCATCGTTTGCTGTTTGCGATCTCCTCTATCGGAGGTAATTCGTCTTTAGGACTCATCGGTTAACCACTCAAAATTCCCAGTCAGGGGATTGAATTGAGCACACTCGGTTGATGCGGCATCCATCCTCCAAGAGTTTGTTGTTGAAGTGGCACCTATCATAGACCCCACTATAAATGCAATCGCAACCAATACTGCACAGACTGTAAATTCATTATTTCTACTCATAGAGACTTCCTCATATTTTCCATTCGTTTATATGCCACAGACCATTGTTCAAATGTTTGCGGTTTCTTTGCGTCACCACAGGCAAGTTTGCGTTTCTTGAACTCTGCCTTTAGTAATTTCTTCTCATTGGCACCCATGAACTGACCAACCAGACTCAGGACGCACTGTCGGAAAGATCGTCCGTGGTGCATATGACCTAGACAGTGTGCGAGTTCATGGAGTAGGACATACTTACCCATCCCAGTGATAGTACACAGACTGACAGTTTTTCCGTTGGTCAGACCAGAGAACTTCTTGGACTTACTCTTCATAGCAACCACTTCGGGTTGGGAGTTGAAGATACGACCAACATCTGATTCAACAGACTTCTGCCACAGTTTGATCCAAGTCTTGGTCTTGTAGAGTTTCTTGGCAAACCGTTGTGCTTCCTTGATGTCTTTAAACTCAGGGTTGTTCACAAGTTTGGCAAATGCCCACTCTGCTTCATAGGTCTTGGTGGTCTCGGTATCCCGACTACCTCCCGCACCCTTATTCTGTTTTGCCTTATGTTTGGAAAGATACTGATTGTATTTGAATTCCAGTGAACCCCATGTTGGGTAATCAAAGTAGTTATACATTAAATAATCCCCTTTTCCCAGATTTCGTTAGCAAGTTCATCCTGCATCTTGAATGCTTCTTTCTCCCAAGGCATTCTGGCATACGCAGTACCATAACCGTAGACAGTCTTTTTCCAACGGATTTTGCGATTCTGTGCCTTCTTGTCGTAGAAGTCAACCATCTCACGTTTAACATACTGTTTGACGTGAACCAGTTCGTGACAAACACAAACGATGATTTCTTTGAGACTCATAGTCTTTTCAATGTCAACACTGAAGAGTCGTTCCTCTTCCTGCATACACCAACCTTCAACACCATCTTTCTTGAGGTTCTTCAGTGAGATCAACACCTCAACATTGCGATGTTTTGGAAGCAACTTAGCAATCACATAGTCGGCAACACTCTGAACAACTTCACGTTGAAACTTGTTACCACCGACAACACCTACAAACTTTGACATAATCATCTCTCTTTTCTCATTTTGTATACACATTATAACCGATGAGACAACTTTTGTCAACTTATTTCTGAAATAAGATTTCCTTACATATCAATGACTTACGATAAATTCTAAATTATTTTTCATTTCTTTTACGAAATCTAATGGTATTTCACGGTCAATAATCACAATTCCTTCAAATCCACGGGCAACTTGGTACTCATCATCAACAATATCCAGTCCGCACGGCACAGATACCCCATACTTCTCATGTAGATGAAAGGGGTAGACCGAGTCAGGAAACCGAGGACGTACCACGATCTTCTCAACATCTGCCATATAGATGGCATCTCCAAGTATCTCTGGTTTACCACTAGACAGAGACTCTAGATACTCATCCCCTCTCACAAAGATAGGTAGACTATTGGGAGTGGCAAGACGAGAGTTGATCTCAAGGAAGTACCATTCGCCATCCTTTATCATTCCTGTTATCTGCCCTTGGAACTGACCACCCAGTGTCGCGACCCAATCCAGAATCTTGGTCGCGTTTTCAATACACAGTTCACGGTTGTCATCAGACAACTCACCGTACTGCACATACTTGGCAAAGTGAGAATAATTACCCGCGATCTTTGCGACATTCTCTCCAGTGCTTTCTTGACAGTGTTGGATAGACCACTTACCACCAGATACAACAAATTCAATGTTGACCTCCGTGCCATCCAAATATTCTTCAACATAGTACGGATGACCCTTGGGTATCCACCAATCTTGAACGTACTGCTCTGCCGTACTATCCAGTACAACAAACGTGCAGTAGACCGCATCGTGGTGGGTCTTGTTGGGTTTGACAACACATGGTACTTGAATGTCATCCAGTAGCACTGGAAGTTTGACTCCCAGTTTTCCGATCTGTCTGCGACACCAGAGTTTACGAGTCTCTAGATGAGCACTTCGTTCGTTTAGACCAATGACATCAATATTCCAATTATCTGGTATATTGACATAGGGACTCATATAAAGAATGGTGTCAATCTGATTGTCACTCAGAAACCATTCAAGATAGGATTGTCGTGAAGTGTGTTCGGCATCAACAACCGTGATACCGAACGACTCGTAATACGACTTCGCGGAATTATCAGTAGTAAACACTGTATGACCATCGTGTGCCAACTCCACCAGATTGTGAAAGTTTGACATGCAATAGTCTATACAAAGAATTCTACTCACTACAGAATTATACCACTAGTGTTCTTGATGTATGCTTTACGTAAGTCATCGTTAACTTTAGTAACAAAACAAATACTTGAATGGAATATATCAACAGACTTAACATCTGCCTCACCAGTTACACAAATACCATGTGCGAATCCCAAACCTTCTTGGGTACTTACGACCATTCGTGGGTCTTCAATTGTAACTGTTTGTGCAGTCTTTTGAATTGCGGCATACTTACCAACATATTCTCCACTGTTACACATTACTGCAACAACATCATTTGTATCAATACCTTCTACCATTTTTTTCTCCTGTAAAGTTGGGTAGGGATGTCCCTACCCATTATCTATAATTTGTTTAAGCAACAGCAAACTCAACTGCCTTCTCAACCGCACGAATCTTACGAGTCTGGTTCGCACCAAACCATGCAGATGTCAAACGTGAATCAGTCTCACGACCCATCTTGTGGTCAGTCAAGTAGGTCACACTGTTCAGTGCTTGCCACCATGAACCCGCACCATACTCTGCGCCTGGCTGAGTCTCCAAGTAAGAGAATGCTTTTTGACCATTAGAGGACAGATCAGCAAAGGTCTTGACTTGGACATCCTTCTTACCTTGGTAGGTACGAGGGAACACTTCGTTGTAGTACTGAACCAATGCGTCCATAGAGAACTGCTTGGTAGAGAGGAACGTTGCCATCTCTTTGTACTTCGCAAACTTCTCGGATGCGATACCCATTTGCTCTTTAACCATGTCAGGGTTGAACTCATTGCGGTGATTCATTGTCACCGAGTTCGCAACATTCTGACCCAGAGACATGGACAAGGTGTTGTTACACACTACACGGATTGGAGTGAACCGAACATCAATTGCCTTACCATACTTGTGTGGGTTAGAGAACAACAGGTAAGAATCAACTTGGTCTCCACCAAGGATATCAAACGACTCCTTGACCTTCGCAAGTGCCCATACCATCTGACCACCTTTCAGAGAACCCGCAGTGTGCATTTCCATGTCACCCGCAAGAGTGTACTCAGAGAAGAACTCAAATGCTTGCTCATTCTGTACAGGGTTCCAGTTATCACCAACAACATCAAGTACCTTATTGTCAGCAGAACGCACCAATGCTTTCTTGCCTTCAATCTCAACACCAGACGCAGTGGTCATAGTTTCTTTTTCAACAGTCCAATCTAGTCCTGCTTTACTCATAATCTGGATCGGAGAAAGATCGGGTGCGACCTTCGTTCCTAATCCGTGCCAAGGGGTTTCCCCTGCGTATGCCATTTGTGCGACACCTTCTACCATTTCTACTTCGTGACTCATAACTTATCTCCTAATTAACCTTCAACTCTATCGTGGACTGCAACTGCACCGTAGAACGAACCACCAAGTAACCGATCACAAAGTCTTGAGAACCTTGAGTCAGAACAACCTGCATAGTTACCACCGAACATTGTCCCCTTACCTTTTGCCGACTCTGGAATGAGTCTCAAAATCTTT
>Ga0102812_10002165_pt1 | contig 13312 bp, 11 predicted proteins | sample ColrivemetaGS713_FD_79334 | JGI IMG/M metagenome (GOLD analysis project Ga0102812, IMG submission 79334) | Estuarine microbial communities from the Columbia River estuary - Flood tide ETM metaG S.713 | ecosystem: Environmental > Aquatic > Marine > Intertidal zone > Estuary | place: USA... | reverse complement strand
TGTACGTGAAATTTTTCGATGTCGCCTGGGAGGAGGCCAGCAACGAAGCGGTACCCCGGGCGAGTCTGGAGAGGTCTGGGGAGTGGGCCGACTATGATATTGTGCCCACTGTTTTTATTACCAATCAAACGATGCGGAGCCTTCCGGCAGACCAGCGGCAAGACCTGGCCGAACGTATCCTCCTGAAAATAGAGGAACTCTGGCCAGGGCTGGAACCTCGCGAGGTTCAATTGGACTGCGACTGGACAGAAGGCTCGCGCGATGCTTATTTTCAGTTGCTCGCGCTGGTCCGAGAACGCTTGCCGGTGACGACTAAATTGTCGGTAACCCTGCGCCTGCACCAGTATCGGTACCCCGAGCAAACCGGCGTGCCCCCCGCCGACCGGGTCATGCTCATGTTCTACAATATGGGCGATCTCACCGATTGGCAGGAACCCAATTCTATCCTCAATCTCGAAAAAGCCCGGCCTTATTTACAAACAACTACGGCGTATCCTCTACCCTTGGATTTAGCGCTACCCCTATTCAACTGGGGCGTTTTGTTTCGGGAAGGCAAGATGATCAAACTACTGCCGGGGCTGACTGCGGAGGCATTGACGGCAGCAGGTGCAAGATCAATGGATCAGGAAGAGGGCCAGCGTTTTGAGATTCCCAAAAGTACGTATCTTGAAGGCTATTATTTGTACCGCGGTGATCAGCTCCGGCTGGAAGCCATCCGTCCTCCGCAATTGATAGAAGCCGCGCGGCTTTTAGGCTCGGTGACGACCAGCAAAGATGCTTATCTCAGCTTTTATCATCTGGATAGCGCATTGCTAAGCCAATATACGGTAGCTGATTTGCAGGATTGTTTGACGGTACTAAAAAATGAAACTGATTGATTATGCGCAACACTTGCGTGGTTTACGTGCTTACTTTTCTGGCTTTTTTGTGCAGTCCACTCACCATTAGCAGCGACTGTGGAGCGGGGTATGTTCCGTTTTACGGCTACAGCTTTATCAATCCGGAGATCACCAAGTTTGATAGTGATCTGGCGCCATTTTTTTTGGATTTTACCCAAATCCACGAGGAGTTTTTCAAATCACAGCAGGAGGTTTACCAACTGGACAATGCCACAGAATGGCAGGAACGGTACTGCGAAAATGGGGAGGTTGCCGATATTAGGTACATCGTATACAAGGCCTCCCGGTTTCAGTTGCAGGATTTGCTGCTCGCAATGGACAGCGAGCCGGGCAGCCCCTCGCGCCGACTAGGTGGAACACTGGCAAATAATACCTGGGCGCGGTACCTGGTAAAGCACAAATGTCGGGAAACCGTCGACTATCTGATGTTTGCCAAAACCTGCGAACCCCACGTCGTCGTCCCCGCCGACAGCTGGAAGGATATCAATCGGGACACGGTGGCCATGGGCCGCCTGATCGATGAAGCCCACGACCGCTTTCTGCGTACCGAATCCGACTACATCAAGCTGCGCTACGCTTTTCAGGCGATTCGCCTGGCGCATTACAGCCAGAATTACGAAAAGACCCTGAAGCTGGTAGCCTACTACCTTCCCAAAATTGATAACGATCCTTCGATCGTGGAGCACTGGATATGGGGGCACAAAGCCGGAGCGCTTCAGGCACTGGGCAACCGACCGGAGGCCGCCTACCTCTATTCCAGGATCTTCGAGAAATGCCCGAGTAAACGGGAAAGTGCTTACCGAAGCTTTCGAATTGATACCAATGAGGAGTGGGAACAAAGCCTCTTGCTGTGCAAAAACGACCACGAACGCGCCAACCTCTACGTCCTCCGCGCCAGTAGCAACAACGCCTTGTTGATTGACGAAATGCGCAACATCTACGGCTACGATCCCCAGCATCAAGCCTTGGAGATGCTGCTGGTAAAAGAGTTGCAGAAATTGGAAAAAGACCTACTGGCCGAGAGTATCAATCCCTTTCGGGCCAACAACGTCCGCCAGCACGGCATCCCCAGAGTCTACGCCGGAGAGCGGGTCATTGAGCTGCAAAACCTGGTGCGTGGCTGGCTCAAAGAAGGCAAACTACGCCAGCCTTCCTTGTGGAAACTTGCCCAGGGCTACCTGGAAGTATTGGCAGGTAACTACTATTTTGCCCAGCGCACACTGGCGGAAGCAGAGGAAATGATTGAAGCCAAACCCCTAAAAGAACAGCTGGCAGTCTTTCGCCTGGTCTTGGAGATACTGTCCCTCGATGAGGTCGGAGAAGAAGACGAGCGGCGCTTGGCAGGCCTTGCCCGAGAATATAAGTTTTACAAAGCCTATCCGGATTTCCCCCGCCTCATCAACGACAAACTGCGGATACTTTACCGAGGGCAGGGAGACGAGGCTAAAGCTTACCTCATGGAGTACAGCCTCACGCAGCTAAAGGCCAATCCAGACCTCGAAATTATCGATGAACTGATTGCCTTGTGCCGCAAAGAGGAGCGTACCCGCTTCGAGAAGGAGTTGGTAGAATACGAGGATGAGACCACCATCGAAAGCGAACTGCTGAACATCAAGTCGGCCCACTTGCTGGGACAAGGCTTTCTGGAAGCAGCGCTGAAAGCTATGCAGGAAATTCCGCTCGTTGATCAGGATAATTATGGCCAGTTCAACCCCTTTGTGCGCCGTTTTAAAGATTGTGTCAATTGCCTTTTACCGGATTCCGTGACGACCTACAACCGGATCGAACTGATCGAGCTCATGCTGGAGATGGAGTTTAATGCCCGCGCTGCGGAAACGGCCGACCAAGCTGCCTCCATCTATTTTGACCTCGGCGAGGCGTTTTACAATATGTCCTACTTTGGCCAGGCCTGGAAGGCTACCGATCTGTTTCGGAGCAGTGCCAGTGCCAGCCGTGCTTATCGCAACAAAGGACAGAAGATTTTTTCCCAAGTGGGCTTGCCCCTAGGCAATGCTGAAAATTTTGACACCGACCGAGCCCGCCGCTACTTTGATCTGGCTCGCCGCACCGCCAAGAGCAAGGAGATTCAAGTTGCGGCCGCCTACATGGCCGCAAAATGTGAACGCGACGACTTCTACACCAAACAGGAAAGAAGAACCTACGACTACTTTGGCATCATCGAAACGGATTACAGTGACACCCAGTTCTACCAGCGTATCATCAACGAATGCCGCGATTTTCAGGCCTATTTGCTAAAGTAGTGGCGCTCACCCAAATTGTCAGCGCAAGGAATTCGAGAATTAGGAGCCACCATTTTTCAGGCTCCAAAATTCCCATGGAAAGGCTATAAACACCGCTTTATATCCTTATATTCCAGCCAAAATTGGATTACGTATGGTTGGAAAGGTGTAAGAGTTGGAAAGGTGTAAGAGTAGGCTGATGTTCAATCTGACTGGTAATTCAGGTTACGCGTGGCTTTAGCCCGCAACGAGTTCTATCCGTCCTCTGAGTGCGGACTAAAGCCCGCGTAACCTGGCCAAGAGCAACTTTACCTAGCAATTTAGCTTGTCAAGAAAGCACTGAAAATCGTCACGGTTGTGGCCTGATAGATTGAATACCCTAGGTGTAAGAGTTATGACATTACCTCGGGGCAAATCAACCATCAAACCATCAAACAAACCAACCATACAACCATCAAACAAACCAACCATCAAACCAACCACCAACCACCAACAATCAACCACTAACCATGGAAGAAACACTCCACCAAGGCTTTTGGAGCCTGCTGCCACCGCTCATCGCCATCGTGCTGGCCATCCTGACCAAGCAGGTATTTATCTCGCTGATCTTTGGCATTTTCCTCGGCTGGACGATGCTTAACGGCGGCAATCCGCTCTACGGGTTGTTTGATACGCTGCAAGCGCTGGTCGATGTGTTCAAGGATGCGGGCAATACCCGCACCATCATGTTCTGTGCGTTGGTGGGCGGGCTCATCATTTTTATGCAAAAGTCGGGTGGGGTAGCGGGCTTTATCGCCTTGGTGCAACGCAAGCTGCAAGCCTACGAAGGGCGGAGCGACCAGCACAGCAAAGTCATCGTGAGTCTTTTGGCCTGGTTTACCGGGGCGCTTATTTTTGTGGAATCCAGTATTTCCGTGCTCACGGTGGGCGCACTTTATCGCCCGCTGTTTGATAAGCTGGGCATATCGCGCGAGAAGCTGGCCTACATTGCTGACTCCAGTTCAGCACCCAGCAGTATCCTCATTCCTTTCAATGGCTGGGGCGCATTTATCATGAGTTTGCTGGCTGCGCAGGGCTTTTCTGATCCCTTCGCGACCATGATACGCAGCATGGGGTGGAATTTTTACCCTATCCTGGCGCTATTCATTGTGCCTGCGATTATCCTTTGGAAGAAAGACTTTGGCCCCATGAAGAAGGCTGAGCTTCGTACCCAAGGCGGAAAACTGCTGTGGGACGACGCCCAACCCATGGTCACGGATGAACTCACGGAGCAGGAGGTAGCTCCGGGCGTCACGCCCAAAGCCTATAATATGGTGGTACCGATTCTGGTGATGGTGGTGCTGATGCCCGTGATGCTGGCCTATACCGGCTGGGCCGAAGCTGCTAAGGCAGCGCCTACAAGTGGTTGGGATCAGCTATTGCTAGCTATCGGCAAGGGCTCGGGTTCTACGGCAGTGCTAACGGCAGTGGTAGGGGCCTTGCTGGTGAGCATGGCATTTTACAAAGCACAGGGTATTATGGGGATACGCGAGATGGTAGATCTGGTACTCAAGGGCATCGCGGGGATGATTCCGCTTTCCCTGTTGATGCTCCTGGCTTTTGCGATCGGTTCGCTGTGTAAGGAACACCTGGGTACCGGGCAATACGTAGCGGAGATTACCCAAAGCTGGCTATCGCCCTCTTTGGCACCCTTCCTGATCTTTGTGGTCAGTTGTTTCGTGGCCTTTTCGATCGGTTCCTCCTGGGGAACCTTCGGCATCATGATCCCTATTGCGGTGGGCATGGGCCAGTCGCTGGGGGCTGATCCCCACATCGTTATTGCGGCGGCGCTGGGCGGTGGGGTCTTTGGTGACCATTGTTCACCCATTAGCGATACGACGATCCTTTCGTCGATGGCATCAGCGACTGATCATGTGGATCACGTAAAAACCCAACTTCCTTACGCCTTGGTAGCGGGAGGCTTGGCAGCACTAGGCTACTTAATACTAGGATTGATATAAAGGATGGGGTGCCCGTAAGATCGCAATCGTACGATCAGGGGAACCTTTGCAGAAAGGGGAAACTACACCTCCTTACTTCACTACTTCCACTTCCCGGGCACGTGGCCCCTTGTCCTCTTGTTCAATCCGGAAGGTGACACGGTCGCCTTTGCGCAATGATCCATTGGTGTCGGATACGTGCACAAAGGTATCATCCTCCAACTCAGGGCAGGAGATGAAGCCGTAGCCTTTGCGGTAATTAAAATAACGGATGGTGCCGGTACGGTGGCCACCACCAGTACGCTTGGTTGTCGTACTGCTGCTGCCTTTTGATCCAGATTGGAAAAAGGCTTTAATCTTGTCGAGAATCATAACTCAAACGGTTAGGAAGAACCCTATCTTTTTAAAGCTCTTCGTTCTTTATTTTTTCATCGCGGTAGATGGCCTTAAGGACCTCTTTGCGGCGTACGTCAGATGGTTTTTCAAACTGCTTGCGGTCACGCAATTCACGGCGTAACTTCACGTCGCGGTGTTTCCGTTTGTAACGGCGTAACATACGATCAATGTTTTCTCCATCTTTGCGGTCGATAATAATCATAATACGTTTTAAACTTGTTTGACTCAGCCTGCCAATCATCCACTGGATCGCATGGGACTAAGTAGTGAGAATTGTGGAAATGCCAGTTAACCAAGGACACGGAATTTTTCTGTACATATTCCACGGAGGAAAGTCAAACTCGTCTTGGCGTGCCGCACCTCCAATGGTGCACGGGCAGCAATTCGACTGCAAGAAAAAGCGCTAGCTTAGATAAAACTATCAGCAACTAATAAGATACAAAAGTAGGCCTAACTAACCAATTTATCTACCATTTTTTTATAATTAATCCAAGATCACCTTGACAAAACCATGTATCGACAAGATTATCAGCGGATTAGGAGACGACCTTTCAGGGGCCAAAAAAATTGACAATGAACGAATTACAAACGATTCAATGGCTTACTTTAGCAGGAGCCGCCTTTATGGTGGGCCTGTCCAAAGCGGGCCTCAAGGGGCTGGGCATGATTTTGGTAGTGCTGATGGCCCAGGCTTTTCCGGCCAAAGCTTCTACCGGCTTGGTACTGCCCTTGCTTATCACGGCGGATGCTCTGGCGGTGATCTACTATCGCCGCGACGCCAAGTGGTCTTACCTGCTCCGGCTACTGCCTGCTGCTGCCGTGGGCGTGCTCTTGGGAGCCTGGATCGGCGAGGGCCTGGACGACGAAACCTTCGGCAATATTCTCGCCTGGATTGTCATCCTGGGCCTGCTGCTGCTGATCTGGCAAGAACGCCAGCCGCCATCGGCAAGTTTTATGAAGCATCCCCTGGTGAGTGGCCTCGCGGGGCTGGCGGGAGGTTTCACGACGATGGTGGGCAATGCTGCCGGCCCCGTCATGTCGGTCTACCTCCTGGCTACCCGCTTGCCCAAACGGCAATTTATCGGTACCGCCGCCTGGTTCTTTATGCTCATCAACTGGTTCAAGGTACCTTTCCATGTCTGGTCGTGGCACACCATCACCTGGCAGAGTCTGCGGCTCAACCTCTACGTGGTACCCGCCATCCTGATCGGCTTCTGGGTGGGCATCAAGGTAGTGGCCCTGATCCCGGAAAAGGCGTTCCGGTATTTTGTGATGATCGTGACGGCCCTGACGGCTTTGCGGATATTGTTGGGGTAGAGGGCTGATGGGGGAGGAATCTACGTGTGTTCGTCAACGGATTATCATCCGCTGGTCTTAACTGCCGTCCTTTCAGGACTTTTAAATTAAGGAGGTTATCCTTTTACTATTCCTTCAGAATAATGGCAAAAGAAAGAGGGTAGAGATACTTAGTTATATCCCTCTACCCTCTACTCAACGTGGCGATGTAATCGCCTCGTATCTCTTTACTGTTTGGTCTATTATACCCAAAGAAGGGGTTACCCTACCAGCGACTGTAGCTTCATCGCCACACCCATGTCTCCTTTGATCTTCACTTTGCCCGTCATGACGGCCATCATCGGGTTGAGTTCGCCTTTGACAAGCTTCATGAAGTCTTCGGTGGTGACCGTGATGACACAATCGGCCTCGGCATCACTGGCTGTGACGACGTTTTTATCGCCGGTGCCATCTACATGCACTTGCTGTTCACCGAAATTAATTTTGAGGGTGCTGCCCAGAGGAGGAGCGGCGGCGGCCTTGGCGTTGATGCCTTCTACTACTGCGGAAATATCCATTTAGTTATTCTTTTATTGATGTGTTGAAGAGAAAACACAATATCTGTAATTATTGTTGTTTTTCGCGTATTTGAATTTGTGAATTCAACTACTTAGGCGAATCCAGACGTAGCGGTGCTACGTTTTTGCGGACCAATCATTTGATCAACCAACCTACGATAATAACCTCAAAATGGGGTGAATCCAGACGTAGCGGTGCTACGTCTCTACGAACCAACCATCGAACCATCCAACCAACCAACCATCCATCCATATTAAAGTATACCCGTAGAAGCCAACAAACGCTGTGAAAAATCCGTAGTCCTTTCGATGATCTTTTTTTGTAGAAGTACGTCAAAAGGGGTATTTTGTTCGCGTGTAAGTAAGTTATGGGTAATACAAGAAAAATGAATAGACAATAAAATATGGCAAATAATTTCGTTGATCACAAGGAGAGGTGGCTTCAAATTGCGAATGGAGAGTTTGACTATTCAATCCAATTTATAAAAGCTTGGTTACCTTTTAATGCATGGTATTGTAACAGCTATCCAGATCATAAAAATAGAGACCGACCGATTCTTGAAGAAATTAAAAAAGACAATAATCTTTATCGTAATAGACTTGTATCATTATTAGATGGATCTGATGAAGACTCAGAATATTTCCGATTTAATTTAGTTAAGCTTCACAGACAATTAGAGTTATGTAAAGTCCCTAATGCCGGAAAACCTATAAGTTTTCTTAACATCAATTATAGAGAAAATCCGAATTCTATTTGGACAAAAACTATTCGAAATCACACGTTCAAAGTCGAATTTATTACTCCAGTAGCACCTCAGCATTATAAAATAAAAATTGACGTGGTACGTAGCACAGGCGCCAGTGTTTTGACATACTTACACACAAAGTACGACAGAGCGCACTTTACTTCATTTGGTGATTATATAGCCTTGTCAGAGGCAAATAAACAAACATTAATTGACGGCTTTGATTTTCTAAACCCTAAAAGAAAAGAATCCCTAATTGTAAAAAACAAAAAAGATTCTTTTAAATCTATAAAAGTAATCTACTTCACTGATGATATAAATTTGTTATCAATGGCTATTATTGAGATTCTTTATAGTTTGCGGTGCATATTATTCCATGGTGAAATCCAGCCAAATAAAGACAATTTACAAATTTATGAACCTGCATTTAATATGCAGCGATTATTATTAAAATCATTATACTGATTATGAGCTTAAGTAACAACATTGTAGCCAATTCGAGAAAACTTATTGAACTACTTCAAAATAAATATGTTGTAGACTATTTCCAGCGTGAGTACAAATGGGAATATAAACATATCGAGCAACTATTAGTTGATTTAGAGGCGTCATTCCTTGCCAATTATGAGACAACAGATCAAATAAGTGATGTTAATGGTAAGTACAATTCTTATTATTTAGGTCCCGTAGTTATTTGCGAAAAAGGAAATATCCGTTCAATTGTGGACGGGCAGCAAAGATTGACTTCTGTTACACTACTATTAATTTATTTAAACAATCTTCAAAAAGAAAGTGAAGACCCAGAAGAAATCACGTCATTGATTTTTTCAAAGAAAGGCGGTCGTAAAAGCTACAATATTGAAGTTCCTGATAGAACTAAAATATTAGACGCCTTATTCAATAATACAGATTATAATCTTGACGAAGAGGCTGATGAATCAGTGAGAAACATGTATGAAAGATTCTCAGATATCACAAATATCTTCTCGGAAGGATTGAAAGGTGATAAACTCCCACTTTTTATTGAATGGTTAAAAGAGAAAGTTGTATTTGTCGAAATATTAGCTTATACAGACGAAAATGCCTATACTATTTTTGAAACAATGAATGACCGGGGGTTAAATTTAACACCTACAGAAATGTTAAAGGGGTATCTTTTAACACATCTTAAGGAGCCAGAAAAAATTGAAGAACTTAATTATATTTGGAAAGAGAAAATATCCAATCTGCACAGATATTCTACACAAGAGGATCTAGAATTTATTAGAGCTTGGTTGCGAAGTCAATATGCAGATAGTATTCGAAGCGGTTCTAGAGGTGCGGAAAATGAAGATTTTGAAAAGATCGGAACTAGATTCCATACTTGGGTAAAAGATAATCATAAGAAGATTGGACTTTCAAATTCCAATTCTTATTATCACTTTATTAAAGGTGATTTTGAATTTTATTCTTCACTTTATGAAAAAATAAAATCTTATGAAAGCAAGTATCATTCAGAAATTGAACGCTTGAACTTGACATCATATTGGGGAATTGCATCTTCGCTAAGTTATCCTTTGCTTATGGCATCTGTAAATAAATTAGATGATGAAGACACCATATTGGAAAAGCTTAAAACTGTATCAACTTATATTGATATATTAATTGTCACAAGAGCAATAAACTACAAAGGAAATTCACAATCTTTTTTAAGGTACACTATATATTCATTAGTTAAAGAAATTAGAAATAAGTCATTAATTGAGTTGAAAGGAGTTCTTCGTGAGAAAATAACGTCAAGTAAAGAAAGTATTAATGAAATAGAAGGTTTTTCTGTAAATGGGGGAAATAGAAAGTTTATTCATTATTTAATGGCTCGTATTATACATTATGTCGAGCGTCACATATATGATAACGACACAATTGAAATGTATGATTTAATGGCAGCAAGAAAATACAACAGATTTGTATTAACTCCAATAATAAGTGACTATAACAAGTATTTTGAGTCGTTTGAAAACGAGCCAACTTATTATTCCACAGAGAAAAAAATTGGAAATTATTTATTGATTCGAAATCCTGTTTCAATTGAATTTTCCCCAGTTACGAGGAATTCTAAAATTAATTTATTGAAAGACGAAAATAGAATTGTCAGTAGTTTGACAAATTCATATACCCTTGAAAGTACTGATAATGATTACCTGAGAAATAATGGGTTTATACCTTTTGAAAACTTTCATAAAAGTATCAATGATCGTACAATGGCATTAAACAATCTGATAAAAAAGATTTGGGATGTAGATAATATTTAAATACTCATAACATCACCTAAGAAACAGAGCCGTCCCGAAGGGACGGCTCTGTTTCTTAGCCAAATCGTTGAACAAAATCACCCGTGTCTCATTATTAATTACCTGATTTTCAATTGATTATTCATTTATTCTTCGCTAATTTTGTTTCATCCTTCACGAAACAAAAGCGATGAAAACGAAAGAAGCTTATCAGCAAGGATTGCGCACGTATTTGATCTTGAAGAACTACAGCCCGGCGACGGTGTCGGCGTATGGTTGTGCATTTCGTCAGTTTTGGACTGGCGGATAGAGAGAGGGAGTGTGGAGACGATTTTACTCAGAGCATAAGAGGGGAGAATTGGCCAGGTCAAATTCACGAATTTGACCGTCTGTTGGTATTTTTACACCAAGAATGGCCCATCAGGCAGTGTCCGCGAAAAACCGGATCACTGTAGCCTCAAAAAGCGGCGCAGAATTACCGAAAAAAGCCTAAATTAGTCGGTAAGTAAAACAGGCAAAATGCGCTTTTCCACTATAGCTATTATCGAAAACCTCCATCAGAGGTGGTAAACGTTCAACGGCTCGTCGCCAAAGGCTTTGGCCGTCGGCGACTGACCTGTCTGCACTGGAGATGGTCGGATGAGGAGTGTGGTGGGGGAGTGGGCGCAAAAAAGCCTTTGAGTTGTAGCGAATTTGAAAAATGATAACACAACCCTTAATCGACTATTTCGAAAATCATCTTCCATTGAATGAGGACGAAAAGTCTGCCGTGGAAGATACTTTCCAAGAACGAAGGATTAAGCGCAGACAATTCATCTTGCAGGAAGGTGATGTATGCCAGCACAACACGTTCATAGTTGAGGGTTGTTTCAGAATGTACATGGTTGACGAAAAAGGGAAAGAACATAACCTTCAATTTGCCATTGAAAATTGGTGGATCGGTGACATTGGTAGTTTCCATTCGGAAAAACCAAGCAGGCTTTATATAGAAGCAATAGAGAACGCTGTTGTTCTTCAATGTAAAAAGAGAGATCAGCTGAAATTATTTGTAGATCACCCTAAATTCAATCAGATATTTAGAGTTCTTGCTGAAAACGCGATGGTGAGCCTTCAGCATAGAATTTTGCAAAACATAAGTTCAACAGCGGAAGAACGCTACCTTGATTTTGTGGATCGTTTCCCACAGTTCTTCAACCGGATATCCAATGTCCAAATTTCGTCTTATCTGGGCGTAACCCCTGAATTCCTTAGCGCCATCCGCAAGAAGATCACAAAATCTTAAGCTACATTAAGGTGTTTTCTTAAGATACCTTATAGGTCCCCCCCATTGGTGACTCCTACCTTTGTTGTGTAATAACCAAAATACATGATAAAGATGGAAAACAAGCTAATAGCAGTAATTGGAGCCACCGGCTCACAAGGTAAAGGAATTGTAAATGCCTTAGTTAAAGAAGGTTCTTTTAAAGTAAGGGCCATCTCCAGGAACCCTGACGAGTATGCGGGTGAAGCGCACGAAGTAGTAAAAGCAGACTTAACCGATTTGAGTTCATTAACGGATGCTTTTAGAAACACCCATGGTGTCTTTGTTGTAACCAATTTTTGGGAAGGAGCAGACGAATTGGCACAAGGAAAGACTGCTATTCAGGCAGCCAAAGATGCAGGGGTCAATCATTTCATTTGGTCTACCCTTCCTGATGTAGAAAAAATAAGCAACGGGAAATTTGACGTTCCTCACTTTACAGGCAAGGCAAAAGTAGATGCGTTGGTAAAAGCGGCTGGATTCGAACACTACACTTTTGTTCAGGCGCCATTCTATTTTCAAAACCTAATCGGACAAATGGGTGCACAACCACAACCAGATGGTTCTATCGGTTGGACGCTACCTATTGACCCAACAAAAAAAGCCATCCACATGGGGGATATCAACGATTTGGGCAAAGTGGTTGCAGGTGCGTTCTTAAATCCTGAAAAAGTGGGCAATGGGGGCTATTTATCATTGGCTACAGCGTTCAACAGCTTCAACGATGTGCTGGATGCCTTTAAGGCCAACGGCAAGGAGTATACCTTCAGCCAGGTGCCGGGAGAAGTATTCTCCTCCTTCTTTGCAGGGGCGGGAGAAATTGCCCAAATGCTAGCCTATTTCGAAGCTCATACCTATATGGGCCCAAATTCAGAAGCGCAAATTCAATTGGCCAAAGAAATTGCAACAGATGAATTTACATCACTGGATCAATGGATCAAACAAAACACACATTAAAATGAAAAGGATAATAACAGCAGTCTTAGCTATTGTAATGATGGCTTCTTGCAATGAGGCTGGCAATAAAGAAACAGATCAAGTCTTAACACAAAACTTAGGAACCATGCAAAAAGAAGAAAAACAAAAGATCGAAGCGCTATTGGGCGAATATCAAAAGTCACTGAATACGTCAAATGCCAAATTAGCTCAATCACTTTACACCAAAGATGGAATTTTTATGCCCACGGAGGCTCCTTCGGGAATTGGCTCAGAAGGCATATTGAAGTCCTACGAATATGTTTTTTCCCAAATTCAACTTAACATTAAGTTCTTCATTGAAGAAATTGAAGTGGAAGGGAACATGGCATTTGCAGTAACCAGCTCAAAAGGCACTACACTTATTCATGCTACTGGCGAAACAGTTCCTGAAGCAAATAGAGAACTCTTTGTCTTTGAAAAAGTGGACGGGGACTGGAAAATTGCCCGATATATGTTTAACAAAACGGAACCAAAGGGGTGATAAATAGCTACGGCATTGAATAAAAGCAATAGCGGCTTGGGTGTAAATGTACGCTTCCCAAAAAGCGCAACCACAAATTAGTAGAGAATGCTTAATTTTCTAATCTAAAATTGTGATCATGCCAAAGAGTAAATTCACGGAATCGCAGCGCTTGGCCATTTTGGCTAAGC
>Ga0102812_10002162_pt1 | contig 13323 bp, 8 predicted proteins | sample ColrivemetaGS713_FD_79334 | JGI IMG/M metagenome (GOLD analysis project Ga0102812, IMG submission 79334) | Estuarine microbial communities from the Columbia River estuary - Flood tide ETM metaG S.713 | ecosystem: Environmental > Aquatic > Marine > Intertidal zone > Estuary | place: USA: Columbia... | reverse complement strand
CTTCCACGTTGAGGTAACCGTACAGACTGCCTTGCCGTAAGGCAGCACGTTCTTCATTAAAATCGCTAAGTTCTTCGTAATCAGGACCAATAATCCATTCGCCTTGTGGATTGATGTAGCCAAATTTTCCTTCATCGGATTGCGCACGAGCCCGTCCGTCCGCGAAAGGCCAGGCGGCCCGGAAGTTTTTGCCGATCGCCAGCTTTCCCGACTTATCAATGTAGTGCCAACGGCCATCCTTCCTAACCAGCGCCAGCCCATCCGAAAAGGCCCGAACTTCATCAAAACTATTACGGATGACCACCTCTCCGTCGCGATCAGCAAATCCCCAGGTATAAGGATTGTCCTGATAGTCAGCAGCCGGGTCGGGTAGGGGAGCAGCCTCCTCTTCCGTTGGAGCCGGATCGGACTGGCAGGCACTTGCCAGCAGCAAAATAAGCAGCAGAAAGAACGGTAAACGGCCCATATCAGATTACTTTTTCTCCTCAAGATAAGCCTTGTAGCCTTTAGCTTCAAGTTGGTCATATTTGACCGCTACGCCTTCCGCCATTGATTTTTTGTAGTCAATCAACCGCTGACGAATAACTGTATCCTGCGCACCCAAAATCTGAGCGGCCAGGATTCCCGCATTTTTTGCAGCATTGACTGCCACCGTAGCCACGGGCACGCCGTTGGGCATCTGCAAGATAGAAAGCATCGAGTCCCACCCATCAATGGAATTGGAAGACTTGATCGGCACTCCTATAACGGGCAGTGGCGACAAAGAGGCGACCATGCCGGGTAAATGAGCAGCGCCACCCGCCCCGGCGATAATCACCTGGATGCCACGCTCGTGCGCGCCCTGCGCAAATTGAAACATCCGCTCCGGCGTCCGGTGAGCCGAAACGATGGTCAATTCAAAGGCGAGCCCTAGCTCCTCCAGTACATCGGCGGCTTGCCGCATGATCGGTAAATCCGAATCTGAACCCATTATTATGCTGATCATTGTGGATCGTTTTTATTTGTAAGAGCCTTTTTAGGAAAGGTTATTTGAACCATATAAGGAATATAAGAAAATTTAAAAAGATACTTATAATGTTCTTTTATGCCTTATATGGTTCAAAAAATTGCGAAAAATACGGAATCAGGGCTACTTCGTCCCACACTTCAGCGCGGCTTTGACCTTCTCTGCCTTCTGCAATGCTTCCTGCGGATTGGCGGCCATGATGGTCACGTGACCCATCTTGCGGAAGGGCCGGGTTTCTTTTTTACCGTACAGATGCACAAACACATCCGGGATGCTCAGCACTTCTTTCATACCGCTGTAATTGGCCGGGCCACTAGCATCAGGCTCGCCAAGGATATTGAGCATCACCGCAGTTTGCAACAGGCGCGTATCCCCCAACGGCAGGTTCAATACCCCGCGCAAATGCTGCTCAAACTGGCTGGTCAGGCAGCTCTCAATGGTGTGGTGACCACTATTGTGTGGGCGCGGAGCTACTTCGTTGATGAGCAGTTCACCGCCCTTGGTGAGGAATAACTCTACTGCGAGCAAGCCGCTAAGTCCGTAGGCTGCCGCTGTCTGTTCGGCCAACGCAATGGCTTTTTGCTCTAGCGCCTGGGTAATTTGTGCCGGTGCTAACAAGTAGTCCACTAGATTAGCGACCGGGTCAAATACCATTTCCACCACTGGAAACGATTTGACTTCGCCGTCGGCATTGCGGGCCACTACCACTGCCAGCTCCTTCTCTATATCCACCAATTCTTCAATCAGCGCTGGGCCGGGCAGCAAATTATTGGCCAGGTCCTCGGCGGTTTTGATCACCGTTACGCCGCGACCATCGTAGCCGCCGGTGCGGCTTTTTTGCACAAAAGGCAGCTTAATTTGCCCCGACTTTACCGCTGCACGAATCGCAGTTTCATCTTCCAATAGGAGAAACGGCGAGCTGGGGAGGTCATTTTTTTGGTAAAACAACTTTTGCGCCCCTTTGTCTTTGATGATGTCGAGTACCTCCGGCGAAGGATGCACCACCACACCTTCCTTTACCAATTGGTGCAAGGCTCCGGTATGCACATGCTCGATTTCAATGGTGAGCACATCCACCTGACGGCCAAAGCGCAGCACATCTTCCTCCTTACGGAAGTCGCCCGCCACAAATTTAGTCGCATAAGGCGCTGCTGGCACCGACGCATCGGTGTCGAGTATCCAGTAGGGCAGGTGCCAGTTGGCAGCAGGCAGTGCCATCATTTTACCGAGTTGGCCACCGCCCAGGATACCCAGTTTGGTTTCCCCATTAAAAACTTTGGCAATATGGTCAGTCATGTCTAATTGTTAGCATTTTGTAAAAGGAAGAACCTGAAAAAAAACTCCGTGTCACTGTGCCTCCGTGGCTAAAACGTTCTGCAAAACACAGACAATTTTGGGGCCTCCCCGCCCTGTGGGACGGGGCGCTACGTTTCAGGGCTCTCCGTCAAGCGGATCGGCCAGCTCTCCCGATTTAGTCGGGAGAGCTGTCTAGCCCGTGCCGGGCTACCCTTGCACATCGCTAGGCCGATGATCCCCAAAATCATTGGAGCGCCACAAATTTACAAACCCAAAGGTGATTATTGTCAACCTAACTATGTATTTTACCTAGATGAAACAATCTCTCTCCGTTTGGCAGACTCGCCGCCAGGATCTTTTAGCCCGAATGCAGCACTCCGGAGCCAGTTGGCTCGGTTTTACCGAACCTACCCTTTGTGGCCGGGCAGGAGTGCGCCTGCACGAGAAAGACCCCTCTAGTAGCGAGCTGGAAGCAGAAAGCACATCAGCTTTGATCTTCCACAAGGCAGAATACGCAGCACAACAGTTGGCGCTGGGGATCACAGAAGCAGGTCAAATCCACCTGCCGCGCCTGGTGCAGTACGATTTAGCGCACGTCGTCGAAGGCCTTCCCGAAACCAGGGAACGAGTGGGGGAGGATCAACAGCACAGTTTCCTGCACCGTCAGCAAGCTTCTCAAGTGCTGCTAGAACACCTGACGGCTTATCATCAAGAGGGTGCGGTACCCGTTTTGGTTTGGCACGCCTTCCATCCGCTCCACGGCGACAAGAGCATCTACGAAATGCCGGGCGTAGATCCTTTTGCCGCCACCAATACGAAAGAGGAACGCACGCTGCTGGTGAGCTTGGCCAAGCATGTACATCTGCCACCAGCGGAGTGGCCCACTAGCCTCACAGACCTACAGCAGCAAGTACTGCACACCATGCAAGCCAAGTTGCAGCGCATTGCCGATTTTGCCAATGCCCTGGCCGAGGAAGAGATCGTCGCCATATTTCGGCCCTACCACGAAGCCAACGGCCACTGGTTTTGGTGGGCCATCGACCGTTTTTCGGAGAGCCCCAACGAAGCTGCGGAGTTGTTCTGGAAACTATGGAAAAATACGCGTACCTACCTGGAAGAAACCTGCGGGGTTCACAACCTGGTTTACGCCTGGTCGCCCAATATCGCCGGTAGCTGGTTCAAGGAGGATGCTGATTTAGTAAGCCTTTACACCCGAGGGATCCACCCTGAGGCGGTGGAAATATTAGGCATTGATTGCTACTCAAATAATCTGAGCGCCAAAAAGGAGGCCCTTTTGAGTCATCGCCGCGAGGTGCTCCTGAAAGGCTTGGAGGTGATCGCTGCCCTACGTCGGGCCTTTCCCGACAAGCCGGTTGGGTTTACTGAATTGGGCTTGCGCTACCACGAGTTACTAAAGGATGATCTACGCACCGCAGCGATGGGCGAGCCATCCCGTGGCGGAGGTACGTTAAACGAACCTTTTTTCAAACGCTTCTCCCAGTATGCTACCTACCCCCCACATTTCACGATCTTCTGGCGCAATGAGCCCCATTCTTTAGAGTTTCCGCTGGCGGGCCTTTCCCCCGAAATGGAGGAAGAGGTAAGAGGGATATTTGAATATTTTGCTACGATTCGTCTTCCTGGAAGGAATACGGATATTGCTTGATCAGCATTAATCGAAAGTTCGTTGTGTTAAGGATGTGTTAGGAAATAGTAATCTGTAGGAAATACGAATAACAGCAGCGTTAATTTCAGGTTAAGCCAAGGTTCTACCTTAAGCTGAAAGTAATATTAATTACTAGTTTTAAATGGATACAAAAAACATTTAAAATTAATGATTATGCGCTTAATCTTATCTCTGCTATTGTTCATAATGCTCACTTCTTGCAGTACTCCTTATCACAGTTATCCTGATCGTTGGAAAGAAAGAATGACTTCTCTCAGGTTTTCTCCACGGGAAGGTGATTTGGATGTTTATTTTAAAGGAGTCAGTAAACCTAATCAGGATTACCTGCAAATTGGTGTAGTGAAAATGCAACTTACAACTTATTCTACCCGAGAAGGGGAGTTATTGGAAAACCTAAAGCAGCAAGCCTTAGGGCTAGGGGCAAATGCTTTGATTGTAATGGAAAAAGGTAACAGTGTCAATGTGTACAATGACTTTTATGGTAATATTCGTACGGCCCCTAGAGAAAACATGTGGGGTATTGCCATTCGCTATTTAGATAATATCAGTTACGAGAAAACAATGCTTACGCATTTGACAGTGACACCACTGGCTCAGGATATAAGTAGTGAAGGTGGAGATATCGTCTTGGATAGAAAATTAGAATTGGTTAGAGAACTACCAAATTCACTAACTAAATACGTTTACCTACATTCACTGGAATTCTTGTTGCACAGCACAGAAGGATGGAACTTTAGAGTAACCAAAAGGGCTAAGGATGAGAATTTTTACCATCTAGAGCGGCAATACATTGGTCCGTATGGTACAAAAACGGAACTTAAGACCAAGGTGGTCAATGATGAAATGCCTAGTGAAATACACATTAAGATGTTAGCTGGTAGAGCAGTTGCGGAAACGATGCGCTTAATTACTGACGAAAAGGATAGAATAATTCGACGAGAGTGGACAGAACGTAATCTTGACGAAGTGGTAGTTACCAGAAAATATAATGATGACGACACCTGTGAAGAAGAGCTCTACACAATAAAGAAAAAAGATTCGCCGGAACTTGTTCAATATCTAATCGTGAATTATAACTACATGCCAGCAGACGAATTTCGTGAGGTACTTAATAATGAGCAAATTATTAGGGTAAACGAAAAATAGTCCAGCTATTTTTGAATTGACGAACTGCTTTAACAAGACAATTGTTATTTTTATAATTGTTTCATCTCTCAAAATTACAATTATGCGTAACGTTGCTCTATTTGTTTTACTAGCCTTTGTCTGCTCTTCTTGTTATGTCTATCGCCCCTATGAACAACAACTTCAGGGGCAATTAACGACGGTGCCACTGGCCAAGCAGGAAAAAGAATTGGAACTGTTTTTCGCTGGGGAAAGCATGCCCGACAAAGATTATTTACGTCTGGGAATGCTCAAGGAAGCTCGTACCAGCTACTCGACAAATCTCAAATCACTTCTTGATCGTTTGAAAACACAGGCGCAGTCCATGGGGGCTGATGCGATCATTATCATGGGGGCTGGAGACACGGAAAGGGTGCGCACGGACGGCTTCGACGATGCTTACTCGGTACCCTCGGAAAAGATGTGGGGCTTAGCGATACGGTATCTGGATAATGTGGAGTTTGAGCAAAATGTGCTTTCGCATTTGGAGATAACGTCGATGGGCCCCAATGCCAAGTCGGCTGACGGAACTGTCGATCTTGATCAAAATGGGGATTTAGAGGACTCCCCGATGGATAATTGGGAGCAATACGTATACTTCCATTCTCTGGAGTATTTGTTGGAGAGCAAACGCGATTGGCGATTTACCAAAGTACTGGTAGGAACGCCAAGTAACCTGTACAATATTATTCGTGTGCAAGGTGATGGCCCCTCGACAAAAGCTAAAGTAAGCATAAGTTATGATCGCGAGGACAGGGCTACTGATTTAAGGATTACCTACTTGGGGCGCAGGCAAGTCAATGAGAAGATGGTGCTTGTTTATGATACACAAAATCGGATTGTCGAGCGCAGATGGACGGAGGCAGGAGGGAAAAATATTACAGTCACCCGTTCTTACAATATCGCTGGCATGATTTCCCGGGAGGATTATTCCATGCAACGCGGAAACGCTTCAGCAGAGTACTTGCTGAGTGTGGACTACCGCTATTTTACGGAAGAAGAATTGCTGCAACTACTTGAAAAGGAGCAGATTGTAAGAGTAGGTTCGTGAGTTGAACAACTGGCTGTAATTTCTGTTAAAGAGGCATTCATTTGAATATTTCAGAGAATCAAAATTCACTACTATGAAAGCCTTTTATATCCTGTTCTTAACGGGGTCCCTGTTTTTTATTACGGCCTGTGGCGGAGAGAGCACTCCTGCTACCGATGAAGCCACCACGGAGGAAACCACAATGGAGCCTAAAATTGTGGGCGAAGAAGTAACCTACAAAGCGGATACCACCGAGATGATCGGCTATATCGCTTATGACGAAAATGCTACCGAAAAGCGCCCTGGTATTTTGGTCGTCCACGAATGGTGGGGCCACAACGAATACGTGCGGGAGCGCGCCAAAATGTTGGCTGAACTTGGTTACGTAGCCCTGGCGGTAGATATGTACGGCGACGGCAAGCAAGCAGACCACCCCGATGATGCCGGCAAATTTGCCATGAGCGTAATGCAGAATTTCCCAACGGCGGAAGCGCGCTTCAACGCTGCACTAGAAGTATTGAAAAACCACCCCAAAGTTGCCAGCGAAGAGATAGGTGCCATCGGTTACTGTTTCGGCGGTGGTGTGGTACTTTCGATGGCGAACACGGGAGCTGACCTGGATGCAGTGGCTTCTTTCCACGGTAGCCTGGGCTTGCCAGTGATGCCGGAAAAAGGCAAGACTACTGCTAGGATCCTCGTCCTTAATGGCGCTGCCGATCCTTTTGTGACGCCCGAGCAGATTGCTGCTTATACCGCCGCGATGGACAAGGCCGAAGCCGATTACGAATTCATCAACTACGAAGGAGCCGTACACGCCTTCACCAGCAAAGGGGCTGATGCCTACGGTGAGAAATTTAGCCTTCCCCTGGCTTACAACAAAGAAGCCGACGAGAAATCATGGGAAGAGATGAAAGCGCTCTTTTCGGAGGTTTTTAAGAAGTAGAAGGACGCGGGCTGAGGGTAGAGTGTAGAGAGATGGCTTAAGAATCCTTTACTTTTTAGCATCCCTATACCCTCTACTAAAAACCCCTCTACAACATTCGACGAATGTCAAAGGTCAAGCTCTTAAACTAAAGTTAAGACACGAGGCCGGATAGTGAGAAACTATCCGGCCTTTTTACTTTTGGGGTTAAAGCTAGGCTGCTAAGGTATTAATATTAGGTTGCGCGGGCTTTAGTCCGCTCAATGTTTCATGTTAAATCAACTCCCCATCGGCACAGCTACTTTGACATAAAGCCTTGTTTGTTATTGTTTTATATCCGAAATATCAGGCAGTTGTAAAGAGCGGGCTAAAGCCCGCGCAACCTAGCGTAACCCATCCATCTTATGAAGATTATAAAAGCATCTTCTCTCTTTCTTCTCAGCTTCTTGCTTGCGACATTAAGCCATACCCAAGTATGCAACGGAAGCCTGGGCCCCATCATTTTTGTAGAAGATTTTGGCAGTGGCCCCAATCCGGGTCCGGAACTGCCCGCCGGATCGACGACTTATACCTTTGGATTGGGTGCTGGCGGGCGGTATTACGTCACCAACGACAGTGGCCAGAATGGCGCCCTTTGGCACAGTGCACCCGACCATACGCCCGATGATACAGATGGATACATGCTGATTTTTGATGCATCAGCAGATGCAGGTGTGTTTTTCCAGACGACGCTTGACGAACTGTGTCCCAATACCACTAATGTATTCAGTTGTTTTGTGGCCAATATCGTAGTCCCCTCGGCTTGTGGGGGGAATAGCCAGGAACCTGATCTGCGTTTTACCCTTTTCGATACGGGTACGGGCGCAGAACTTGGGGCGGTGACCACTGGGAGCATTCCGGTGAGTGACGAACTGGAATGGAACGAGTACGGGATTACCTTTCTGACCAGTCCGTTGCAAACCAGCGTGCAGGTCGTGGTGACCAACAATGCCTCCGGCGGCTGTGGCAATGATCTGGTGATTGATGATTTTAGTTTGCGCCATTGTAACCCCTTGACGGAGCAGGTTTTTGATTTGTGTGACCTTCCCAATGGAAGCATTATGGTGGGTGGGAATACTTACACTGCGGCTGGAACCTACGAAGACCTGATTCCGGTGGTAAATTCCTGCAACGATAGTACGGTGATCACTACCCTTACGGGCGAAAATCCGGTCCTGCCGACGATTAATATTACCTTCTGTGCCGGTGATAGTGTGACGGTAGCCGGACAAGTCTATACCAGCAGCATAAGTTTTGTGGATACCCTCGACCTGACGGGGCCTTGCCCCAGGCTGCAACCCTATAACATCGTAAGTCAGGAACCGCAAACCATCATGAACGATGTCTTCTTGTGCATTGGCGAAAGCCTCGCAGTAGGTACGAACACCTATACCGAGGCCGGCACCTACGTAGACAGCCTCTCGACCGCCGCAGGCTGTGATAGTATCGTTATCACCAATATCGAAACCGCCGGTATCGAGGTACAGCTCAACGTGAGCGACCTCACGCTGGAATTAGGAGAAACGCTACCGCTGCAAGCAACCAGTAGTCTGAGTACCGATCCTGTCTTTTCCTGGTCACCCGCGGAGGCTTTTTCTTGTAGTGATTGCCCGAACCCCGTTTTTCAGCCGTTACAAAGTGGGATCTACACCCTCACAGGCATTGATCAGCCCTCTGGCTGCACCGATAGTGTTTCATTTAATGTGGAGGTTTTGCCTTGTACCAAGGTATTTATCCCCAACGTCTTCAGTCCCAACCTGGATGGGGTGAATGATCGCTTTCAGGTGTTCACCAAATCCTGCTATTCCAATATCCGGGAGATCCGCATCTTCGACCGCTGGGGTGGATTGGTCTACGAAGCTTTTGATCAGGCACCCAATTCGGCTACCGGCCTCTGGGATGGTAAGATCGCAGGGAAGGTGGCTCCGGCCGGGATTTACGTTTACACGATGACTTTGGAAGTCTTGGATGGCAGCACCCAGCAGCAAAGTGGGGAGGTGTTGGTGGTTTATTGATTTTAGATTGAGGAACGCTTAATTCTGTGAAAACAAAAAACTTCTCTTAATTTAGGCCGCTCAATGCTACATCATCAATCGCCATCTTCATGAAAAGGGTTTTTCTACCGCTTCTAAAGGGAAGCAGTTTACTATTGCTATTAGCCGTTTTATGTTTCCATTCCTGCGATACGCCTAGTGGGCCAGCGCGCGTACTGGTCTTCTCCAAAACGACTGGTTATCGCCACGCTTCCATTCCCAAAGGGCAGGAGGCGATTCGCCAATTGGGCGAGCAAAACGGTTTCTTAGTGGATACTACTGAAGACGCCTCGCTCATCAACGAAGAAAACCTGCAACAATACGCCGCCGTCATTTTTTTAAGTACAACGGAAGATGTACTAGATGACAACCAGGAGGCTGACTTACAGCGGTACATTCAGGCTGGTCGAGGATTTGTAGGCATTCACGCCGCAACAGACACCGAATACCAGTGGGGCTGGTTCAATCGCTTGGTCGGTGCTCAGTTTGCGAGTCACCCTCAGATTCAGGAGGCACACATCACTTGTGTGGACAGTACGCATGCCTCTACCCGCCACTTGCCGCACGATTGGGTGCGGACAGACGAGTGGTGCAATTTTAAAAACCTGTATCCAAAAATAAACGTCTTGCTGAACCTGGAGGAAACTTCGTACACGGGGGGCACCAACGGCGAAGAACACCCCATCGCCTGGTACCACGAATACGATGGCGGCCGCGCCTGGTATACGGCGCTTGGGCACACCGAAGAAAGCTTTCAGGAGGAAGCTTTTCTGCAGCACCTCTTGGGTGGTATTCAGTACGCTATCGGAGACAACAAGCCTTACCAGCTGGAAAATATTACGGCCCAGCGCCGGCCGGAAGACAATCGGGTGGAACGCACTATGCTCATCGAAGGCCAGTTGACGGAACCCACCGAGTTTACCATTTTGCCCAACCTGGACATGTTGGTCGTGGAGCGGCGTGGAGATATTAAGCATTATTCTGCTCGCACTAAGCAACTCCGTCTCCTTGGTAAATTAGACGTTTACCACGAAACAGAAATTGAAGATGTGGATGCTGAAGAAGGCCTCATGGGGATTCAAGCCTCACCCGACTTTGCGGAAACGGGGTACGTTTTTATGTACTACAGTCCTGCCTATACCTCGGTCAACCGACTTTCGCGCTTTACATTTCGCGGCGATAGCCTGGATTTTGCCACCGAAAAAATCGTGTTGGAGGTGTACTCCGACCGTTATATCTGCTGCCACACCGGCGGCTCCATCGCTTTTAGCGGCGATGGTAAATACCTGTTTCTCTCCACGGGCGACAATTCCACACCCTTCGACGAGAGCGGCCAACGTTTCGTCAATGAAGGCTACGCGCCACTGGACGAGCGCCCCGGGCACGAGCCTTATGATGCTCGCCGCAGTTCAGGCAACACCAATGACCTACGCGGCAAAATCCTGCGGATTGCCATTCAGCCGGATGGCAGCTATACCATTCCTGCCGGAAATCTCTTTCCCGAAGGTACCGCGCAAACGCGTCCGGAAATTTACGTGATGGGCAATCGTAATCCTTACCGGATTTCGGTGGATGCCAAGAATAGCAACCTCTACTGGGGGGAAGTAGGCCCGGATGCCCGCATTGATAACGCTGATACACGTGGCCCCAGAGGGTACGATGAGGTCAACCAGGCAAAAGCAGCGGGCTTCTTCGGCTGGCCCTTGTTTGTGGGCAATAACTATGCTTACCACCAATACAATTACCGCAACGGCGTCGCCGGGCCTGCTTATGACCCCCAAGCACCGATCAATGATTCGCGCAACAACACCGGACTGCAGGAATTGCCGCCCGCACAGCCGGCCTTTATTTGGTATCCTTACGGAGAATCCGAAGAGTTTCCCGCCGTAGGCAGTGGCGGACGTAATGCGATGGCTGGGCCAGTCTACTATCCGGATCTTTATCCCGAAGCTACGCGCTATCCAGATTATTACAAGGGGAAACTCTTTATCTACGACTGGATTCGGAACTGGATACTGCTGACCAGTATGCACGAAGATGGAAGTCTCGACAAATTAGAGCCCTTCCTGGCAGAAGAAGAATTTCATAATATCATAGACATGGAGGTTGGGCCTGATGGCCGTATTTATCTGCTGGAATACGGCAGTGGCTGGTTTTCCAGGAATCCGGATGCAGGTATCTCCAGGATTGATTTTTATCCTGGCAATCGACCACCGCAGATCGATTCCATTTTCGTCAACAAAATGTCGGGTAGGCTGCCCTTTGCCTTAGAGGCGGAGTTGTTGGTTTCCGATCCAGAGGGACAGCAACTGAGCTTCGAGTGGCAGGTGGGTTACGAAGTTTATGAAACCACGGAGCCCCGTTTGGCACTGACGCTGGAAGAGGAAGGCAATTATCAGGTTAGTTGTCGGGTGAAAGATGCAGAAGGAGGTTTGCGCGTAAGCGAAACCCTGCTGGTTTATGCTGGTAATGAAGCGCCTATTGTAGAGGTGGTCGTAGAAGGCAATCAGGATATTTATTTTAAAGGAGCCCCCATCAAGTACCGGGTATTTGTGGGTGATGACGATGCGGTAGTCAACGAGAACTTGATGATCCAAACGAAATATACCCGTGATGTTGAAATTTCAGAAGGACATTTACAGGGCACAGGAAACAAGGTGGGCGAAAGCCTGATCGCGAGCCTGGATTGTGCGTCCTGCCACAAAGAGCGGGAAAAGTCGATTGGGCCCAGCTACCAGCAAATTGCCAATCGCTACCGCGAGGAAGAGACGGCAACGACCTATCTGAGCGAAAAAATTATCAAAGGTGGCGGTGGCGTTTGGGGAGAAGCGGCCATGGCACCCCATCCGACGATTTCTCCCGCCGAGGCTGCCCTGATTGTCGAATGGATACTGTCCGTTGATGTACCAGCCACTACGATTGCTTCCCTGTCTGCGGACGGAACGATCATTGGCGGCAATCCAAAATCCTGGCAGTCGACGTTACAGCTATGGGCGACCTATACCGATGTACCCACAGCGGGCATTAAGCCGCTGACGACGAGTGTCGCCAAAGTGTTGCGGGACAATTACTTCAACGTCAATGAATGGGACCAAGGCGAAGGTTTCCGCAAAAGCGACTGGAACGACATCGAGGTTTGGGAGCTGTTGCCTCAAAGCGGCTGGCTGAAAATGCCCGGCTTTGATTTGACGGGGGTAGAAAGGGTGAGTTTAGACTTGTTCTACAATGCGTCTTCGCCCTTGAATTATAGCTTTGAATTGCGAGCGGGCTCACCGGAGGGTCCCGTACTGGCCAGCTGGAAGGACGAAGGAAGCCGCGCAAAGAATGAGCGATTGCACTTGGAAAGCCCGCTTGATAAAGAAGCAAAGGTAGCGGCAGATCAACCTTTTTACCTGGTGTCCAAGTTGCTATCACCGGGAACGGAGCAAGGGAAAGTTGCTTTTGGTGGGGTAGGGGTGATACAGGAGCAATAGCATTTGTTTTGCCGATTGGGGCCATGCCTTCGTTCCTCGGCACCAGGCTGTCCGCCGCTCCTTCATGCAGGGTATGAAACCCTGCCCTACGGAGCGGCTACCATCCCTTGTCCTGCTCTCCCGATGGAAGATCGGGATGCGCTGGGCTTCAGGCTACGCCTTGCGCGCTGACGTTGGTTTGGTTTTTGATGAGCTACGTTCTCTGAGTTGGCAAGTATTAGTAGTTCCCCGTGATTTATCGCGGTATTTTTAGAATTAAGCGCTAAAATTTACAAACATGAAGCATTTACGCACTATCTCTCTGGTATGGTTATTTACGTTCATCCTGCTGCCTGCCTGTCAAACCATTGAAGAACTTTACCAGGCGGGAGAGTACGACAAAGCTTTCAACGCAGCCCAGCGGCGACTGGAACAACAACCAGGGGAAGAGAAAACGCTGGTCATCCTGGAACAATCTCTACAGGCATTGATTACCGTTGATCAGGAGAAATTTGCGTCATTAAGCGCACAAGCTAAGCCTGGTTACTGGGAAGATGCATTGAATGCTGTGGCCAGGATGGATAATTATTTGGAACAAGCCCGCCCGTATCTGCCAGATGCTTATGTGGAAGAACAAACGCAATGGTGGAAGTCAGCGCTGAGCTTGGAGGAGCAACTGTATTACCATTACTTG
>Ga0102812_10002160_pt1 | contig 13334 bp, 10 predicted proteins | sample ColrivemetaGS713_FD_79334 | JGI IMG/M metagenome (GOLD analysis project Ga0102812, IMG submission 79334) | Estuarine microbial communities from the Columbia River estuary - Flood tide ETM metaG S.713 | ecosystem: Environmental > Aquatic > Marine > Intertidal zone > Estuary | place: USA... | reverse complement strand
CATCTTGATCGCACTACACCTTCCGGGAGGGTGCGATCAAGATGACCCCTGACCTTTTTGACGCCACCGGAACCGTAATTTACGATAAGTACGGCAACAGCGCAGTAGTAGAGGGAGGGATCACGCACCAGCATCTACGCTACATGGGCTTAGCCGCCCGAATGCGGACGCGCCGTTTTTTGGGCATCGATCTTGCCAAAGGTGATAATGATCTGTTTTATGGCCGGGCACTAGGCGCAGGCGAAGTCGTGTTTTCCGGAGATTTTCAAAGACCTAATATTTACGTCAATGCCACCGTCGTTGATAGTACCTACATTGTTATTCCGGTAACGGATCAGGCCGAACGTAATGATCTTGACTTTGTCAAATTTATCAACAAACACCAGGGAAGTCAGCAGACTTCCAGCAATGTTAATACAAAAATTAAAGGGCTCAACCTGGAGATGGATCTTCAGATTACCGAAGTAGCTGAATTGGAACTGATCTTTGATGAAAAAGCAGGAGATATTCTAAGGGGACGTGGGCGTGGCAATTTGCGCATACTCCTTCCTCGAGCCCAGGAGTTTCAAATGTACGGAGAGATAACCGTGTCCAGCGGTAACTACTTGTTTACCCTGTACGATGTCATTAACAAAGACTTCCGAATCCGTCCTGGCGGGAAAATCAATTGGAACGGCGATCCCCTTAATGCTCAAATAGATATTTCTGCGGAATACAAGGATTTAAAGACCTCTCTCACCACCTTCATCCAGGAATACCTCGTGAATGCGCCCCCCGAGGAACAATTACAAGCAAAGCAAGCTACCGATGTTAATCTCATCCTTGGCTTGGAGGGCGACCTGTTTACTCCTGAAATTTCTTTCGATATCGGCTTTCCTAATCTTCAGGGAGTGATGTCTAATCTGACTGAAAACAAATTGAATTTACTGCGCAAGGAGCAGAACGAGATGAATAAACAGGTATTTGGCCTGATTGTACTAGGGCAGTTTCTCCCTTCTGACCTTTCGTTTAACAGTACCGAATTGCTGGCCAATACTCTGAGTGAATATTTCAGCAATCAGTTGAGCCTACTGCTTACCGACCTCTTTAGTGAGGTTGTTGGCAATGGTAAAACCATTTCCAGTCTTGATTTTGAATTTGATTACAACCGCGTAACCAGCGAAGACCTGACCAATAGCCAGAACAACACTACCTTCGGGGATGCTGTTGAAATCAGTTTGCGTTCCGGCTTCCTCAACGAGCGCTTGTCGCTTGATATCGGGGGTAATTTTGAATTTGGGCAAACGACCACGAACGGTACTTTTTTTGGTGAAAACATCGTCTTTGAATACGCCATCAGTGAGAACAGAGACCTCAAGATCCGCCTCTATGAACGACGGGATCAGGACATCGGTGGAAACCGACGCATCCAGGTAGGGACCGGTCTGAGTTTGCGCAAGGAATTCAACTCCTTCAGCGAGTTCTGGCAAAGTATAAAAGGCAAAAAATAAGCCTCTCTCCTATTCCTTCTTTTGTATATCCATAAAAACCGGTAGGTGATCACTGTATCCTCCGTAATAGTTAGTGCCCCCGTAGGTACGGTTAGGGCTTTTACCTTCGTAGAGTAGCCAATCTTCTTTAAAAATTCCAAAATCCTTTAGCTCCCATTCATTAGGGATTTGTAAGCCAGCGTAAATGATCTGATCGAGGACATTCCAGGCTCCTTTGTAGTTGTAAGAACCTTCCTTTTCCTTATCAATCGTTGCAAAAGGATTGTAGAGCAGACCAGGCAGCTTCTGGCCCTCACCTGGCTTCAAGGTGCCAAGGCCGGAGGTAACACTTATATTGTCTGGTTCATCATTAAAATCGCCCATGATAATGATTTTCTCCAGAGGGTTTGCGGCCAGAATTACGTCGACCTCGCGGCGAAGATGGGAAGCTACCCAGAGGCGGCGATGTTCGCTGGCTTCAGCTCCACCGCGGCGAGATGGCCAGTGATTGACAAAGAAATGAAAAATCGCCCCATCTCCCTTGTACTGCAACTGAACGTAAAGAATATCTCTGCTCGTGTAGCCCTCTGGCTCCAACCAGAGCGGAAACTCCACCCTGACCGGCCGGGAAGATATCAAGGTAAAATCATTTTTATTATAAAGTAATCCAACGTCAATTCCCCGCAAATCAGGACTATTAAAGTTGATGGCCCCGTAAGTATGGCCTTTCAAGCGATCCTGGGCAGCGATTCCTTCCAGGACTGTCATATTTTCAATCTCACAAAAGCCCATCACTCCCGGGAAGTCCAAGCCTTCCATAACCTGAGCTATTTGCTTTAATTTAGTCTCGTAACGGGCTGATGTCCATTGCTGCTTTCCTTCCGGAGTAAAGTCTTCATCAAGCGTAATGGGATCATCTTCCAGGTCGAACAGGTTTTCTACATTATAGAAAGCAACGCGAAATTGCTCGGTTTGAGCAGCCATCGATAAGCTGCTAAACGTAAAGAGCAAGCCTAGAAACAAAGAGAAATTATTCATTAATTGGTTTTTGTTATTTGATTAACCAAAATCAACGCACAAATGTAGAGCTAACTTTGAGGTAATGCACTATCTGTGCTATCTTTGCCCTCGCAAAATTTCAACTCATGCCAACTACGCAACCTGCTGTCAATCTGGAAGTCGCCCAAAACCTGGGACTTAACGCCGAGGAATTTGAAAAAATTCACGAAATCATGGGCCGCGAGCCCAATTTCACCGAACTGAGTATCTTTTCGGTGATGTGGTCGGAACACTGTTCCTACAAAAACTCTATCCGCTGGTTGAAGACCCTTCCACGTGATGGATCAAGGTTATTGGTTGGAGCTGGTGAAGAGAATGCCGGACTGGTCGATATCGGTGATGGCATCGGCTGTGCTTTCAAGATTGAATCCCATAACCACCCTTCGGCGATTGAGCCATACCAGGGAGCAGCTACTGGCGTAGGGGGGATTCACCGTGACATATTCACGATGGGCGCTCGGCCTATCGCAGCATTGAACTCTTTGCGCTTTGGAGATATCAACGAACCTCACACCCGTCGTCTGGTCAAAGGTGTCGTGAGCGGTATCGGTGACTACGGCAACTGTTTTGGGGTACCTACCGTAGGTGGCGAAGTTTACTTCAACAGCTGTTACAACCAGAATATATTGGTCAATGCCATGTCGGTAGGGATCGTCAAAGCTGGCGAAACTGTTTCTGCGAGTGCTGACGGCCCTGGCAATCCAGTCTTTATTGTTGGTTCTGCTACCGGTAAAGACGGTATCCACGGAGCTACCTTTGCTTCTGCGGACCTTACAGAGGATTCGGCCAACGACCTCCCCGCCGTACAGGTGGGTGATCCTTTTCAGGAAAAACTGCTACTCGAAGCCAGTTTGGAAGTTATCCAAACCGGCGCCGTAGTAGGCATGCAGGACATGGGTGCCGCTGGAATCACCTGCTCTACCAGTGAAATGAGTGCCAAAAGCGGCACGGGAATGCGGATCGACCTCAGCAAGGTGCCGACGCGCCAAAACAACATGGTTCCTTTTGAGATTCTCCTCAGTGAGAGCCAGGAAAGGATGCTGATCGTCGCTAAAAAAGGCGAAGAGCAAAAGTTGTTAGATGTTTTTGAAAAGTGGGATTTAGAATGTGAAGAAATTGGTGTGGTGACGGATACTGGTCGCCTGGAGTTTTTCTTTGAAGGAAAAAAAGTAGCCGATGTTCCTGCTGAGCCCCTGGTGCTTGGAGGAGGCGCTCCTGTTTACGAAAGAGAGTACACGCGCCCTACTTACTTTGATAAGATCGAAGCCTTCGATCAGGATGCGGTAGTCGCTCCTAAAGACATTCTAGCTACCGCTAAGCAGCTTTTTGCTTCTCCGAACATTGTCTCCAAGCGTTGGATTTACGAGCAATACGATAGTATGGTACGGACCAATTCCATGGGTACAAACGAGCCAAGTGATGCAGCACTGGTGAGGGTAAAAGGTTCCACCAAAGCACTTGCGGTAACTACGGACTGTAATTCTGCCTACGTTTACGCCGATCCTTACCGGGGAACTATGATTGCGGTGGCCGAAGCGGCAAGAAATATTGTTTGTTCCGGCGGCTTGCCCGTAGCGATTACCAACTGCCTCAACTTTGGTAACCCTTACAATCCTGAGGTGTATTTCCAGTTCGTTAATGCGATCAAAGGCATGGGCGAAGCTTGTCGCAAATTCGATACGCCAGTTACTGGAGGGAATGTTAGTTTCTACAATCAATCGGTTTACAAAAATGGTACGGAGCCGGTCTACCCTACTCCTACGATTGGTATGCTGGGGCTGTTGGATCATTATGAGCAGGCCATGACCCTTTACTTCAAAGAAGCAGGCCAATCGATTTATCTATTAGGCCAAAGCCGGGATGATCTGGGAAGTTCAGAATACCTGCGCCTTATTCACGGTGTAGCGCACTCACCAGTTCCTTATTTTGAGTTGGAAGAGGAGTATGCACTGCAGCAGGAAATTGCGAAGATCATTAAAGCTGGCTTAATTGACGCTTGTCATGATGTCTCAGAAGGTGGTCTTTTCGTAACCTTGATGGAAGCGGCAATGCCTAAAGGTTTTGGGTTTGAAATCAACACCGATTCCGATATCCGAAAAGATGCTTTCCTTTTTGGCGAAAGCCAAAGCCGGGTAATGGTTGCAGTAAAACCAGAACAAGAAGAAGCATTACTCAACCATTTGAATGCACAAAACATTATTTATACAAAGCTAGGCCATACGGTAGTGGGTAATGTTTCTATTGACGGGCAGGATTACGGTGCTGTTCGGGAATGGAAGTCCACTTACGACCATACCCTAGGTGAACTTATTGAGCAATAATATTATCAATTCAGATCAACCAAATAGATTATGAAATCAATACTACGACTCAGCGGATTGCTGCTGATCCTACTAATAACACAGGCTTGTCAAGAACAAGGGCTGACAATTGACGGAAATATCCAGAATGCTGCAAATTTGCAAGTGTTCGTAGACGAAGTTCGCCTGGGTAAAGCGAGCACACCGCTACAAAGTACGGATTTGGGAGCTGATGGCCAATTCAGTCTTTCTTTTCCTGAAGGCTTACCTTCGGGCATTTACAACCTTAGAATTGGTGCCAAAAAGGTAAATTTTGTCCTTGATGGAAGCGAATCCAAAGTAGCCTTAAATGGTGATCTGGAAAATTTGCAGACTTATAACTTCGAGATCAGCGGTTCTGGAGATTCAAAGACCTTAGTTCGGACCATGCAAGGTTTGTTCCGTCGTGAATACAAGCCGGAAGACATAACTGCTTTCGTGGACTCCGTCAGCAATCCTCATCTGGCAGCCTATATTGCCTTCACTGCTCTTGGCAACAATGGACAATTCCTTCCTATCCAAAAGAAAGCGCTGGAACGACTAACAATGTCTTATCCTGATGCAGAAGGAACAGCAGCCTACGCTAGTTATATCACGACCCTTGAGCAGCAAGCATTACAGCAGCAACAGCAAAGCGGCTCAGGTCCGATTCAGATAGGCATGCAAGCACCTGATATTCGGATGTCGAGCCCTGACGGGAAAGAGTACGCACTTTCTGACCTACGTGGCAAAGTGGTTTTACTCGACTTCTGGGCCAGCTGGTGTGGACCTTGTCGGAGAGAGAACCCAAGCGTGGTTGAAGTCTATAATCGCTATAAGGATCAAGGTTTCACCGTTTACAGTGTTTCGCTTGATGGACTGGATTCCCGCAGCGCGGCACGCTACAAGCCAGAAGACATGGATCGGGCGATGGAAGGCCAGAAGCAACGCTGGGTAAGCGCCATTGAGCAAGACGGCCTGATTTGGGATTACCACGTCAGCGACCTGAAAAAATGGGAAAGTGCTGCCGGACGTTCTTACGGTGTGTCTAGCATTCCCCGTACCTTCCTTATCGATCGTGAGGGCAAAATTGCTGCCGTTAATTTACGTGGTGCGGCGGCTATTGAAGCAGCCCTAAAGCAAGCCTTGTAAAGAGATTTGGAATAACGAAATGAGTTCGGAAATTCCCCAACGAGCGCTAATAAAAAAACCGCTGTCTACATGGTAGGCAGCGGTTTTTTTGTCTGATTAACACGGTCTTTACTCGATATACAAATCAAATTCAACGCGACGGTTCTTCTCTCGTCCTGGAGCATACATATTGTTGCCTATTGGCTGGGTTTCTCCGTAACCTTCGTGGGATAAGCGAGTTATATTTATTCCCTTACTGAGGAGGTAATCATAACAGGCTTTTGCCCGACGCTTCGAAAGGCTCAAATTGTCACTTGCTGATCCGATAGAATCCGTATGGCCACCAATTCGAACTTTATAACCGGCGTAGCGCTGTAGGATATCAACCATCTTATCAAGGACAACGTAGGATTCTTTACGGAGAGTTGCACTACCTGATTCAAACTCGATGGCTTGTACCACTTCGGCGATTATTTCACGATCAGTTTGCGCAATTTCAGGGCAACCTTTGTTGCTAATGGGGCCAGCTTGATTAGGACAAGCATCTAGTCGATCTACCAGGCCGTCGTTATCAGTGTCAGGACATCCACCATTGGCCGCCGTGCCCGGTTGATTGGGACAGGCGTCGTCTTTATCTGCTACACCATCGCCATCACGGTCGGGGCAACCCATCGTCGCTCCACTTCCTGCGATGTCAGGGCAGATATCATCTACATCTGCTACACCATCACCGTCACGATCAGTGACTGGGCAACCGTTATTGCTGATTGGGCCCACTTCGTAGGGGCACTTGTCATCCTTATCCGCAATACCATCCTTATCCGCATCCGGACAGCCCTTCAATTTGAGTACACCGGCAACATCAGGGCAATTATCACTGCCGTCAGCCACACCATCGCCATCGCGATCAGGACAACCATTCAGCGCAAGTGTCCCTGCTTGATCGGGACAAAGGTCTTTCGCATCAGGAATACCGTCTCCATCGCGGTCGGCTATCTCAGGGGCTTGATTTGGATCTTCTCCGATCATTATCCGCAAACCCAGACCAGCTTGCAGATGATCCCGGAAATCATTATTGTTAATGTGATAACCAGCCGTAGTACTGAGGAAGGTTGACTTGGATAAACGGAAATCTAATCCTACTCCAAAGGGAATGTCAAGGGTCAGTTTGTCGGAATTCTCCACCAGTCCTCCAACCCCGGCAAATAAACGTGGGCGAAAAAATTTCCCTTTATAGATATTGAGATTCAAGAGCGCATCCAAGCCAATATTGAGAGCTTGGCGGGTAGGATCACCGGTAGCGTTTTGTGGCAGTTGCGCACTCGCTACCCGCAGCGGAAAACTAAGATCCAAAAGATTATTGAGGGAATGAAAGTACTCCACTTCGAAACCTACCTCGAATTCATCAAAGTTCAAAGCCGAAATATCTTCTAATGGCCATTGGTAATTGGTGCCAATAGCTCTGATCGCAAAACTATTGCGATTATCCACGCTTTGGGCTTTAAGCCCACTAAAGATCAGTAACAATAGTAGCGGAAGTAGCAATAAGGATTTTTTCATGATGGGTAGTTTGATAAGCTCAAAATAGGTTGTTACAAAGAATCGTGTTGCTTTCTTTGTGAGCGTAAAAAAATAAGATGATCCAATTTGGGTTTAGCAAAAAAAAATAAGCAACTGACTAAAAGGAAGTTGTGTTCTTTTTCTTGCTGAACCTTAAAACAAATTGGAATCACTTATTTTAGCTCGAATACTTTAGACTAAGAAAGGAGGTTCTTTGTCACCACTTAAGGTACCCCTTTTTTTCTTTCCACCAGAACAATAAAGCCAATGGAACTAGAAAGTGCACAAAACGTACGGTCGTTTCGGATAACCAAAAAGCAAACAGGTTCGACATTGAACTCAATTCCAAGTTACTCCACATCCTCGCCATGGCCGTTAGGAAACCCCAGATAATGATATAATACAAACCGGCAAAGGCCCACTTTTTAGCCGGGACAAACAAGAGAGCAGCTGCCATAAAGTCTAGAAATCCAGCTATCTTAAGCAGTATCAAGGCTTGTGAATTCGTCACACCAAAGCCACTGATCATCATTTGCTGAAAATGCCCTGGTACCGGATAATAACCCCAGGCATACAGACCGTGTCCAATAAAAGTAAGGGCAATAGCCACCCTGATCCCAATATGAAAGCGCTGATCGGTATAGTATTTTGAGAACAAAAAAACCAGTAGAAACGGGCTGAACCATTGCAAACTTAACTCTGCGAAATGGCCAATTCTACCAAAATGAGCCTTGGTATCTAGCAGGGCATGAAACAAGCACAAGACGCCTCCCATCACCAGTAGTACCTTACCTACTACAGGAGCTTTATGGATGATAAAAACGCCCGATGCTGCTATTAAAAAACCAACCCCTAAACTAGAGGTCATAAGATCGATATAAAGACTAGCTCGTGGGGAAGTTACCCATTCGGTCCAGGTCCAGCCCAGGCGGGAAACGTAAGTTGAAATTAAATCTTCGTCCCACAATAAGGTTCTTAATGGGCTATCCCAATACAGATATTGCCAGGCTCGGCTCAACAGTAACATAAAAATGCTGACCTGCAAAAAGCGTTGACTTACTACATTAATTCTTGGAGTGCTTTCCATACACGTTCAACGGGTAATCCCATCACATTAGCATAAGTACCTTCAATTTTTTCAATTTTACACAGCCCGATCCATTCCTGGATGGCATAAGATCCGGCTTTATCAAAAGGCTGAAACTTACTGACATAATAATGGATGTCTGCTTCACTCAGGGTAGCAAATTTCACCTTCGTCAAATCACCAAAAGCAATTTCCCTGGCCTTCGTTAGCAAACAAACGCCAGTGATAACCTGGTGCTCCTCTCCAGACAGCTTAGCCAACATTGCTTTTGCTTCCGCTTCATCCTCGGGTTTTCCGTATATGACACCGTTCAGGATAACGACACTGTCGGCAGCAAGGATGATATCATTATCGGATTCGAGGAATACTTGAGAAGCACGTGCTTTCTTTTGGGCGAGATAAACAGCCACCTCTTCTGCGGCTAAATCCTCGGGATAGTTTTCCTCTACCTCGAGGGTTTTAACTTCAAAAGGCAAACCAGCTTCTTCCAGCAATTGACGCCGACGTGGTGATTTAGAAGCCAGGATTATCCGGTAGTTTTCTTTTAACGGCACTACTTATATTTTATAGAGGAATAACAATAAAAGCCCTCCCAAGAGAAAAAATTTCCACTGTTGGCTTAATCGATGATAATCTTTAGGTTGGTTAGCATCCATCGTTTTCTTCATCAGCAAGACAATGGCTACGATCAGGCAGGCGCTTGTGGTGGCAACAGGGATTTGAAAAAACGAACCCCACGGAATTAAGCCATAGCCAAGGGTCATGATGAGCAAAACATTTAATGCAAGTACAAATCGCTTGGATTTTGCAATGCCCAAAAAGACGGGTAAGGTATTCCTTCCTGATTGAGTATCTCCAATTAAGTCTTCAAGATCCTTGATGATCTCCCTGATCCAGGTAGCCAGAAAAGCATATCCCATAAAAAGGAGGATAATAAAAGCAACCTGCTCCTGTTTGGCTTCCCCAAGTAAACCCCAGGAATTGCGTTCAGCTAACCAAATTAACCCTGCTGTTCCTGCACAGCTAAAAGCGATAAAAAGATTACCAGCAAAGGGCCTCGTTTTTAAAACCCGAGGATAGTAGCCCAGCAAAAGAGCAAAAAATGGAAACAACCAAAGCCAGGCAAGTTCTTCTTTGAGAAATGCTAAAAATAAGCTGGCGGAAAAACCCGTAAAGATCAGACTCGCTATTAACCATTTAACCGTGCCTTGGCTTATTTTCTCCCCTACGATCACCCGCTCCGGGCGATTGATCATGTCAATCGGATAATCCAGCAGGTCATTGATCACATACCCCGTTGCCGTGAGGCACACCGTCGCAAATACGAGTAGCAACAGCTCCTCTGGTCGCAATACGGCAATGACGCCTTCCTGAGCGTAGGCTTTACCAAGTATCTGGCTAGCCACTAACCACTGTGTCAGGGTTACTACTAACAGATTTGGAAAACGCAGAAGCCGCAGAATGACCATGGTCCCGTCTCTTACTTCTTTTTCTTCTTTGCAGAATCCAGGTTTTCCTGCTTGCGTTTTTGTTCTTCCATCGCGGTCTGAAGGCGCTCCTGGAAGCCGGATTTTTTCTTGGGCTTCCGTTTATTGGCTTCTAACTCTTCAATGATCTTGTCATTGTCGATGATGAAGTTTTTAGTAATTACCGTTTGGGTAATATTGATAACATTACTGAACAAGAGGTAACAGGTAAGTCCTGAAGCAAAGCTGTTGAAAAACCCAAGAAACATAACGGGCATGATGTACTGGAAGTACTTCATCATTGGGTTGGCCCCAAAGTCCATGTGCTTGGTATTGTAATAGGTATAGATCAAGGTAGTTATAGCCCAAAGCACTGCAAAAAGGCTGATGTGCGCCCCAAAGCCAAGTGGAATTTCAATAGGAAGTCGAAAGATGACATCGTAACTCGAAAGATCTGTCGCCCATAAAAATCCTTCTTGTCGGAAGGTTATGGCCGCGGGAAAGAATCGATAGAGGGCAAACCAGATCGGTAGCTGGAGCACCATGGGTAGGCATCCTCCAAGGGGATTTACCCCGTACTCTCGATACATCTTCATCGTTTCCATTTGCTGGGCTTGCTGGTCGTCCTTGTGCTTAGCCTTGGCCTTTTCCAAATAAGGCTTCATGGCAGACATTTTAGACTGCGAATACAGCATTTTGTAGGTCAATGGGAAAACGATCAGCTTTACCAATAAGGTAAGCAACAAAATAGCGATTCCTTTATTTCCGGTAATTCCATCAAAGAAATTGAACAAAGGACGAATGATCCATCGATTGATCGCTCCGAAGATACTGCTACCGTAGGGGATGATATCTGTCAAGTCGTTCCCAAGTGCTTCTAAGCGATCAAAATTATTAGGACCTACATACAATTGCATGTTGATCGTTTCACTGGGGCTGTGACCATAAGGAATAAGAATGTCTGCACTTACTCTTTTTAAATCTTCCGATTCTTCAGGGAGAACTTCTGTTTTCAGCGTCACTCCATCAAACTGCTCCGCAGCAATGATACTGGTGTTAAAAAACTGATTCGTAGCTGCTACCCATTTTACTTTTTGGTTTTCCGCTGCCAGTTCATCAGAAGAGGTACAAGAACAACGGTCCGAATCATCGTCGACCGGCTTATAATAGATAGAAGTATAGTTTCGCTCGTAAGCTTCGTTGATTTCTAACTTGTCAAGGTAATCGACCCACGACAATTGGATGTGCTGCGCATCATTATTAAGCAGCTGTTGAAGTCCATTAAACTTCACCTGGTAATCCAACAGGTAATTGCCGTCAGCAAGGGTGTAGACCTGTTCTACAGACTGCCCCAGACCAATTTCAGCCTTCATAGTCAGGGTGTTTCCCTTGAGCTCAGGCTTGAAAAACAAATCACTGGTGCGGACAATTCCGTTGGGTACACTGCTCACAGGGAGCAAATATTCAAATTTGTTTTTCTTATCCTCCAGTAATTCTAGCGGCACTTTGGTCTGTACGCCCGCAGAATCCTCCAGCACCTTAAAGTGCTTTTTCAGGACAACCTTGTCGATATTTCCACCTTTGGTAGAAACAGAAACGGTCATTAGATCATTCTCCAGCGTTATCGCTTTTTCTTCTCCCATGGTTGCTGGAGCAAAAGCACCATAGGCACCACTGCGTTGCAACAACAAGACAGAATCGGAAACGGCTGCCGGGGCAATGGTTTCGCTGGTCGCTGGGGAATTAAATTCGACGGCATCAGCGGTATCCGCTAACTGCTGCTCTAAATTGGCGATTGAGTCCTGACGGCGCTGATCGGCTTCTAGTGCTTCTGGAGAGGGCGCAAAAAACTGTTGCCAAACCATTAGCAATGCAAAAATTAGCACAATCCCTACTACCTGATTCTTATCCATGAATGGAAGCTTAGTATTTTGACGGAAATAAGTTGTTCCAATTTTTTGGGTTTTAACGATTCCACGCACAACTTCCCAACGGTTAGCTGCTTTGTGCAATGTTTCAAAATCAAAATTGGAATAACTTATTTTTATCCCGTCACTTATGTAAATTAGTCGCGCAAAGGTACACTTTCGAACTGCTAATTAAAAAAAGTGTCAAGGAATAAATCACAAGGATTCGACGAGGAGCTCAAAAAGGCCTATCAAAAAGCTGTTTACCGTATTTTCCAGCCTCCAATTTGTTGGACAATTGGCGTGCTGGCACCCGCGATGGATGAGCTTCTGCACGATAACAAGACAGAAACGGCAATTTTCCTTACCGCAGCCAATCCTTATTCCCAAATTTTAAGTGAGGACAAAAACAAGGATAATAACCACGCGCTGGAAGAATGGATAAAGGAAAATCAACTCACCTATTTCAAAGGGCAGGGAGAAGATCCACTAGGCGTCTGGGCTCCTGAGGAAAGTTTCCTGCTTTTGGGGTTAAATGTCCAAGAGGGAACTGCACTCGGCCGTTATTGGCAACAAAATGCCGTCGTATGGCTCGAAAGAGGCAAGCCTCCTACCCTACTTTGGTGCTAATTGATCCCGCGGTTAAACAGAAGTTTTCTGTATATGATTGCCCACTAGTTCTTTGCGGCCAGGATAAACAGATAATGCTACTTCCAGACAATCCATTGCTGCGTGTAAATCTTCCTCATTGAGTACGTAGGCTATGCGTACTTCATCAATGCCTAATCCAGGGGTAGCATAAAATCCTTGTCCTGGCGATAACATGACGGTTGCTCCTTCGTGCTCAAAGTCTTCCAGTAACCACCGGCAGAAATCTTCCGCAGAATCTACGGGCATTCTTGCAAAACAGTAAAATGCTCCTCCTGGCAGATAGGAATCAACGCCAGCCATCGACTGCAAGCGTTGAAAGACGGTATTGCGCCGGCGTTCGTATTCTTCTTTCACTCCATTGAGGTAGGCTTCATCATCTTGTAGCATGTACAGAGAAAGCATCTGCCCCAGGCCGGGAGGGCTCAAGCGAAGTTTGGCGTAGCGTGAAATGGCGGCAGTGACTTCCTGGTTGCGGGTTACCAGTGCTCCGACCCTCGCACCACAGGCGCTATAGCGTTTAGATACCGAATCAATGACGACTGCGTAATCATCTATTGCTGGCAAACTCAATGCCGACAAAAAGGTATTCTCTCCGTAGCAAAACTCACGATAAACTTCATCAACACAAAGAAAAATGTCTTTTTCTTTTACCAATTCCCCTAATTGTTCCAGCGTCTCAGGAGCGT
>Ga0102812_10002155_pt1 | contig 13340 bp, 17 predicted proteins | sample ColrivemetaGS713_FD_79334 | JGI IMG/M metagenome (GOLD analysis project Ga0102812, IMG submission 79334) | Estuarine microbial communities from the Columbia River estuary - Flood tide ETM metaG S.713 | ecosystem: Environmental > Aquatic > Marine > Intertidal zone > Estuary | place: USA... | reverse complement strand
TGGCCGGGCATATAAATTGTCTCGGCAGCCCATTTGCCAACGAGGAAAACCAGCAGCGTCGCGCAAAGCGCGCCCACAATTTTGGTGATAACCATGGTATCGAACATGTCGCGTCCCGTGCCTGAGCAGAATTCCGGTCCTTCTACCCGCTTCCCCTTAGCGAATTCAAGCGATAGTTACCGCGACTAAATGACCAAAGCCCCCTAAATTGCAGGTGTGGCTCAAAATTATGAGGCCAAGATGACCAATCGCATAGCCTTTCAGGGTGAACCCGGTGCCTATTCGCATGAGGCCTGTGTCAACGCGCGTCCCGGAATGGAGGCCCTGCCCTGCCGCACGTTCGAAGAGGTTATCGACGCCGTAAACGACGGCAAAGCCGATCTTGCGATGCTGCCGGTTGAAAACTCGACCTATGGCCGGGTTGCCGATATTCACCGGCTTTTGCCCGAAAGCGGACTTCATATCATCGACGAAGCTTTCGTCCGTGTGCGGATTTCCCTGATGGCAATGCCGGGCGCGAAACTTGCCGATATTCACCACGTGCGCGCGCACCCAGTGTTGTTGCCGCAGGCGCGGAATTTCTTGACCCGTCATAGCATTACATCCGAATCTGCGGTCGATAGCGCCGGCGCCGCCGCCGAGTTGTCGAGCCATCGCGAACCGGGACACGGCGTCTTGGCCAGCGAACTTGCCGCGCAGATTTATGGTCTCGATGTGTTGGCCCGCGATATCGAAGACCACGGCCATAATACCACGCGCTTTCTGATCATGTCGCCAACCGATGATACCTCACGTCGTGGCGACCATGGGATGATCACCACTTTCGTGTTTCAGGTGCGCAACATTCCGGCCGCTTTGTACAAAGCGATGGGCGGTTTTGCGACGAACAGCGTGAACATGACCAAGCTGGAAAGCTACATGGTTGGCGGTGTCTTCACCGCGACGCAATTTTATGCGGATATCGAGGGGCATCCCGACGACGCCAACGTAAAACTGGCGCTGGATGAGCTGGATTATTTCACCACCTCGCTCACGATTCTTGGCAGTTATCCGCGCGATCCGGCACGCGGCTGACCCTCCGTAACGTCATCGCCAGTCTGTGCTAGGCATGAGATTATACGCGGTCTAGGCTGCGCCGCAAAACATCATGGGAGGACGATAATGGAACAAGTTCACAAAGGGCGGCATGCACTGGTTACCGGCGGCGGCACGGGCATTGGCTTGGCTATTGCGCAGAACTTGGCGGCTCAGGGCGCGCTTGTCACGATTACCGGGCGTCGCGGCGATGTTCTTGATGCCGCTGCAGCTGCCACCCCCGGCTTGTTCCCGTTGGTTATGGATGTGGCCGATGAGTCCAGCGTCGTCCAAGGCTGCGCTGATGCAATTGCTGCACGCGGTCCGGTGACGATCTGCGTCGCCAATGCGGGCATCGCCGAGGGCAAATCCATGGCCAAGATGGACTTGGCGTTTTGGCGCAACATGATGGCCATCAATCTGGACGGCGCTTATCTGACAGCCCGCGAAACGCTGCGTGGAATGCTAGACGAAAAATGGGGGCGTGTGATTTTCGTGGCCTCAATTGCGGGTCTTCGCGGCCTCAAAGGGGCGCCGGCCTATACTGCGTCCAAACACGGCATGATCGGACTGATGCGTGGCTTGTCCGAAGAATATATGGGTTCGGGCATCACGTTTAACGCGCTGTGCCCCGGTTATGTTGATACGGATATCGTCACGCGGAACACCCAATCCATCGCGGATCGCGCGGGTATTCCCACGGATCAAGCGCGGGCAATGATGACCAAGACCAACCGCCATAAGCGCTTGATCACAGCCGATGAGGTGGCCGCCGCTGCAGAGTTCATCTGCGGCCCGGCCTCAGGTAGTTTCAACGGTCAAACCGTCGAGATTGCTGGCGGCCAAATGTAAATATCCAGCCGTGCACAGCCTCAGCCGATTAACCAATGGCCTGCCAATATCCGTCATCTTTCTGACGTTTGCCTTGGGTGGTCTGGGTGGTTTGTTGGCGATGGCGGCTGGGCTGCCCTTGGCGATGCTGATGGGCAGCATGATCGCCTCGGCGGCGGCGCCGATGCTGGGCGTGCGGTTCTTTGGCCACGTGCCCAATGTCCCGCAAAAATGGCGATTTATACTGGTCCCGGTAATTGGCGTCGCCATCGGGGCCAGCTTTCCACATGATTTTCTGACACAGGCAAAACAGTGGTGGGTCACGATTGCCGCCTTGTTCGTTTTCATTCCGGTCGCGCACGGCGTGGGCTACGGGCTGTTTCGCAAACTGGGCAAACTGAGCCCACAAACAGCCTATTATGCATCCATGCCCGGCGGTTTCATCGAATCACTTGAAATGGGCGAGAAATCCGGCGCGGACATGACAATGTTGATCATGCTGCAGTTCCTGCGCTTGATCCTATGTATCGTCATGATCCCCATTGGGTTCTCAATAGTCGAGGGCCATGCCGTGGGCAGCGGCTCGGGCTTGTCCATTGGGCCGCGGCCAGATTTGACCTTGCTAGACACGGGCGTGATGGTGTCCCTCGCGCTGATCGGCTGGTTTGCCGCCCATAAATTGAGGCTTCCTGCCGCGGTGTTGTCTGGCCCCTTGTTGTTGAGCGGGTTGGCCCACGCATTGGGACTGACACAAGCGGTGCCGCCATTTTGGGCCATTTTGGTCACACAATGCGTGATGGGAACGTCGCTGGGCGTGCGGCTCGCCGGGTTCACCAAGGGGCAAGCTGGCTTGGCGCTGACTCTGTCGGTGATCAATGTCACGGTGATTTTGTTGATCGCACTGGGGATTGCGCTGGTCTTGTCCGGACCGGTCGGTGAGCCAGTTTCAGCGGTGATACTGGCCTTTGCGCCGGGCGGCGTCAGCGAGATGTCATTGGCCGCCCTATCGCTGCAGGTCAGCGCAGTTTACGTCTCTTTGCACCACCTGATTCGCATCATTCTTGCAGTGTTTGTGGCGCGACTGGGCCGCCGGTTCATTCATCCCGCCGCCTGATCCGCGCCGCAATCATTTCGTCAGAATCAGCTTTCCCGCGCGAGTGATACGCAGGTCATACACCTTGCCGTCCAATTCAATTTGCGCCTGTGTGCCGCCGCTGGTCAACTGCCGCGCCGAATGGATCGGTAAAGTGCTGCGCTGGATGGCTTGGGCATTGTTGAATTCGGTTTGTGAATAAAGGGACATGGTAGAGCTCCTGTTCGCTAGGTTTATTTCTGACTATAATACTTAGGTATGTCAATCCCGATTCTTTTACTCTGCTTTGCCGTACTCACCGTCGGATTGGTAAGGGCCACCGCTTGGCAACTGAGGTTGAGCTTTGACATCAGCAAGCGTAGCTCTGTCACTCTGAGCATTCGACGGAGCGCGCCATGCGGGTGATGATCAACGGTTTCGGGCGTATCGGGCGCACTGTCTTGCGCGCGTGGCTGCGTGGCGATTGGCCTACGATCCAAATTGTTGGGATCAATGACATCGCGCCCGCCGAGACCTGCGCTTACCTGTTGGAATACGACAGCGTTTTCGGCCCACTTGAATCCGGGGTAGACGTTGTGCCGGGCGCCCTACATGTGGCCACGCACCGCATTCCCCTGACGCGTTCTGCCGATATTTCGACGTTGGATTTAGGCGGTGTGGATTTGGTTCTGGAATGCACCGGCAAGGCCGATACTCGAGAGGTCGCCGAACGTGGTCTGCACGCGGGGGCCCGACGCATCCTGATCTCTGGCCCATCAGACGCGGCGGATGCGACCATTGTATTGGGTGCGAATGATGCGCTGCTGAGCCCCGCGCAGAAGATTGTCTCGAATGCCTCGTGCACGACAAATGCCTTGGCGCCGCTGGTGCATGTTTTGGACAAAGCATTCGGTATCACCGCAGGATGGATGACGACAATCCATTGCTACACGGGCAGCCAACCAACCGTGGACGCGCCGCGCAGCCCTGATTTGGCGCGAAACCGTGCAGCGGCTTTGTCGATGGTTCCGACAACGACCTCGGCGGGGATTTTGCTGGACCGCGTGCTGCCCGATGTCGCCGGGCGGATCGAATGCGCTGCGGTGCGGGTGCCCACCGCAAGTGTCTCTGCCGTTGATCTCTGCGTGGTTCCCAAACAGCCCGTCAACGCGGAGCAGGTAAACGCGCTGCTTCAATCTGCTGGTGGAGTAATCGGCTGGACGCAACGGCCGCTGGTGTCGTCAGACCTGCGCGCGCGGCCCGAAAGCATTGTCATGGCCCTGCCGGAAACGCGGGTGACTGTGGGCGGCTTGCTGCGGGTTTTCGGTTGGTATGACAACGAATGGGGGTTCTCGTGTCGGATGCTGGATATGGCCGAACGCATGGCGGAGGATATGCGATGAGCAAAGCGGATCGTTTGGCGAAAGCCTTTGCGAACGGGCAGCAGATCGCACCGTTTTCCGATACAGAGCCCGGGTTTGACCTTGCGGCGGGCTATGCGGCGCAGCATGAATTATCTGCTCGGCGGGTCTTTGCAGGGGCAAAGATTGTCGGCGTCAAAGTGGGTTTCACCAACACTCAAATCTGGGAGCAATACGGCATTCACGCGCCAATCCATGCGCCGGTTTTCGACACAACATTGGCCACCGGATCAGTGCCGATTGATGGGTTGATGGAGCCGTTGATCGAGCCGGAAGTCGTGTTGAAACTGCGTGCGACGCCGACGCCTGACATGGATGACACCGCGCTATTGGCTTGCATCGCCGAGGCCGCGCCGGGTTTCGAGATCGTGCACTCTGTGTATCCCGGCTGGCGCTGCAAAGCCCCTGACAGCGTGGCGGCGGGCGGGATGCATGGCGCGTTGGTGCTGGGCGAATGGGTCCGCGTTGATCCCGATTGGGCAGAAAGGCTCAGGGTTTTTACCGCGACCTTACGCTGCGACGGCGAGACCCAGGACACGGGGCAAGCCAGCAACCTGTTGGGCGACGGACCGCTGAAGGTATTACGCCACCTTGTCGGCCTCGACAGCAGCGAACCGTTGCCACCCGGCAGTTTGGTCAGCACGGGCACCGTGACACGGGCTCTGCCGATCAAAGCCGGCCAAAGCTGGAGTGTCAGCTTTGACGGGTTGGGGTTTTCGCCGCTGAGCCTGCGGATCGTGTGACCCCTTAGGCCGTCGGTTTCGCAACCATACGGCCAAGCATCCGGCCCGACAAAATGTGCATGTGCAGATGCGGCACCTCTTGCACGCCATCGTCACCCGCGTTCGAAATGGCCCGATACCCGCTGCCACCCTCACCCGGTTGAATGCCGTGATCGCGACACACCGTGCCAATTGCAGCAACGAAATCAGCGCGCTCGGCCTCTGTTGCCTCAAGCGCGAAATGATCGAAGGTCACATAGGGGCCTTTGGGGATCACCAAAATATGAATCGGAGCCTGCGGGTTCACGTCAAGAAAAGCCAGCGAGTGCTCAGTTTCCAAGACCTTGTTGCAGGGGATCTCACCGCGCAGGATACGGGCAAAAATGTTATTGGTGTCATAGACATAGGGCATTGCAAAGTTCACTTATCGTCACAAATTTCCGGGATGACTTCGGACCAAAGCGGGCAGAAATCCGGGTGATCATACCACACATCCGTGGCCCCAATGCCGTAGTGCACCGCGACCCACATGCGCCCTTCACGACGCAAGAGCACCTGAATTGTTGCACCGTCCCCGACGGATGCGTCTATCTCGCCACGCATTGCAGCGGGGGTTTGTTCCATGATGATGCCTGCACCGCCCGGACGCCGCGCCATGAGCGAGGCGAATGCTGCGTTGCCCTCGGCGCGCAGATCCCAGACGACGAATTCCACCGGCGCGCCGAGATCCCATTCGGCCAGAGGTCGCACGGCATCCATCAAATCCGCGCGCAGATCGGTGCCGCGCGCGGGTTCTGTCCAACTGAAAGCAGCGCTGGGCAAGGCCAGTGCCGCAATCAATATCGCCGCTTTAAGCGTCATCGCTTGACCAGCCTGACACGGCTTTGACTTCTAGGAAGTCCTCGATGCCCCAGATGCCGCCTTCGCGCCCTTGGCCCGAGGCTTTCATACCCCCAAACGGCGCACCGCGACCGCGCGAAGTGCCGTTCATCTCGACCATGCCTGACCGCAGTTTCCGTGCGAATTTATTGCGTTTCGCGCCGTCCTGCGACTGGACATAGTTGGTCAACCCGTAAGGCGTGTCATTGGCGATTTGCAGCGCCTGTTCCTCGGTGTCGAAGGGGATGATCGACAGCACCGGGCCAAAGATTTCCTCGCGCGCGATGGTCATATCGTTGTTCACATCCGCGAACACCGTCGGGCGCACGAAGAAGCCACGGTTCAATCCATCGGGGCGACCAAGGCCACCCGCGACCAGACGCGCACCTTCGTCGATACCAACCTGAATCAGCCCTTGGATCTTGTCGTATTGCGCCTGAGAGACAACCGGCCCGATATGGTTGCCCGCCTCATGTGCGCTGCCGACCTTGGTTTTCTCTGCCGTCGCCGCAGCAACCTCGACCGCTTTGTCATAGATCGAGCGTTCCACCAGCATCCGGGTCGGCGCGTTGCACGATTGGCCGGTGTTGTTGAAGCAGTGCCGCGCACCACGCACGACAGCTTTCTCGTCGGCATCAGCAAAGATGATGTTCGCGCCTTTGCCGCCTAGCTCCAAATGCACGCGCTTAAGCGAATCAGCCGCGTTCTTAGAAATCGCGATACCGGCGCGGGTCGAACCTGTGAAGCTGACCATATCCACATCTGGATGGCCCGAAAGCTGTGAACCAACGCCCATACCGTCGCCGTTCACCATGTTAAACACGCCCGCTGGAACGCCCGCTTCGTGCAGAATATCGGCGAAAACCATCGACGAGAGCGGCGCAATTTCAGACGGCTTCAAGACCATCGTGCACCCTGCCAGCAGCGCCGGAATCACCTTGAGCGTGACCTGATTCATCGGCCAGTTCCAAGGCGTGATCAGCGCACAAACGCCCACGGCCTCTTTGATGATCCGGTCGTCGGGTGATTTTGGGCTGAGGACCTCTTCGAACTCAACCTGGTCGAACGACCGAATGAAATTTTCGATGTGCCAGGTGCCCGAGCCAGACTGGCTGGTTTTCGCCATATCAACAGGCGCACCCATTTCCAGCGAAATCGCTTCGCCCATCTCATCGTTGCGCGCCTTGTAAACCTCAAGAATGCGCTTAACCAATTCTAGGCGAGATTGCGGGTCTGAATACATGAAACCGGGCAGCGCTGCCTTAGCGGCCGCAACCGCCGCGTCGGTATCGGCCTTGCCACCCAGCGAAATAACCGCGACAGATTCTTCGGTGGATGGGTCGATTACATCAAGATCACGGCCATCAATTGGGGCAACCCAAGCACCGTTGATATAGAAGTTCCGTTTGTCCAACATTTTGGGCTCCTATGGAATTTTGCGACACACTGTCACTCCCCCAAGACAAGGGCAAGGGGAGGGGTTATCAATCGTCGCGATACTGCCTATCTACATCTTTGTTACATTCATAAAATAAGATATGAGGACGCTATGAGCCTGCGCATCAACGACATCGCCCCTGATTTCACAGTCGATTCGACCGACGGCACCCTGCACTGGCATGACTATATCGGCGACGGATACACCGTGCTGTTCAGCCACCCTAAGGACTTCACGCCCGTCTGCACCACCGAGTTCTCCGCAGCTGCCAAACTTGCTGGTGAGTTCGCCAAGCGGAATTGCAAACTGGCCGGGATTTCGGTCGATGGTGTCGCAGAGCACAAGCAATGGATGGCAGACGTGAAAACCTATGGCGGCACCGCCATGAGCTTTCCGATCATTGCCGACCCAGACCTGAAGGTCGCGAAACTCTATGACATGCTGCCCGCCGAGGCCTATTTGCCCGATGGCCGCACCGCCAACGACACAGCCACCGTGCGTACTACGTTCATCATTGGTCCGGACAAGAAAATCCGCCTGATGCTGATCTACCCGATGTCGGTTGGCCGTAACTTCGCTGAAATCTTGCGCGCGTTGGACGCAATCCGCATGACGGATGGTCAGCCCTTTGCGACCCCTGCCGATTGGCAGCCGGGTGACGACTTGATCGTGGCGCTTTCGGTGTCCACCGAGGATGCAAAGGCAAAATTCGGCGAGCTAGACGTGCCTCTACCATACTTGCGCAAAGCCAAAGCCCCAAAATAAGGGCTTGGTGACCTGATGAAACCCGCTTGCACCCTCAGTGTGGGCGGGTTTTTCGTGAGTCTCGCGGCGATGTGTAGCCTCGTGAACAGTTTGAGACGTGCAGTGCGATCATGGACGGGCTAGATAACACTTTATGAAACTTCGCACACTCCTTGCCCTGCTCGTCTTGGCCCCCGCAATACTGGCGGGCCCGGTCGCCGCCGAGCCGATTCCTCTGTCCGAGATATCGCGCTATTTCAATTCGTTCCGCACCGCCGAGGCTGATTTCACGCAGGTGAATCCGGATGGAACTCTGTCATCTGGTCGACTGATGATCTATCGTCCCGGTCGGATCCGGTTTGAATATGATGCGCCGGACCAAACACTGGTTTTGGCGACCTCTGGTTCAGTGAATATCTTTGACGCACGCTCGAACGCGGGGCCAACAGTCTATCCGCTGGCGCGCACGCCTTTGGCGTTGATCCTTGATGACACGGTGAACTTAGGCCGTGGTCGCATGGTTGTTGGGCATTTTGAGGAAGGGCCGACAACCAGCGTAGTCGCCCAAGACCCGAACCATCCTGAATACGGGAACATCCGCTTGGTGTTCAGCGCTGATCCGACCGAATTGCGGCAATGGGTCGTGACTGACGATGCGGGCTCTGAGACAACTGTGATTCTCGGGACCTTGCGCACGGGTGTGTCGTTGGGATCGCTGCTGTTCAACCTCGACGCCGAAATGCAGCGCCGAGGCTTCGTGGTTCAGCGTTAACGTCTGCCGCAGCTGCGCAGCTGGGTGTCATACATTTCCGCACGCTCAGCGACCCGGCCAGAGAGAGAAACCAGCCAAGGTTTCGCGCGATAGCTGCCGCGCCGATAGCCTGCATGCCCTTCGTGATACGCCAAATACAAGTTCCGCGCGTCGGTCGGGTGGATGTTGTTTTGCTCATAGGCTTCGCGCGCATACCAGCCGATGAAATCGGTCGCATCTTCGATTTCGTCACGCTCTGCGCGCCGATTTCGTGTCGCCGCCTGATACTCTTCCCACGTGCCGTCTAGCGCTTGGCTGTAGCCAAACGCCGACGATTGCCGCCCTAGCGGAATCACACCCAGTGCATATTGATGTGGGGTGCGCGCGTCGCCATCAAAGCGGCTTTCAGCGTGGATGATCGCCATTTGCACCGGAACGGGGACAGACCATCGCCGTTCAGTGTCGCGCATAGCACGGAAATAGGCTGGACGCTCACGCGATAGCGCGCATGCATCGTCTAGATTGCGGGGGGCCGACTGCTCGCGTCCGCCACAGGACGCCAACAGCAAAACGACCACCGCAAAACGGAGAAAGTTGCTCATAAATCTGCCTCGGTAGTCTTTTGTTTTTTCTTTTCGTAGCCGAAAAAGAGCTTTGAGGAAACGCCTTTGCGATAAAATTCAGGTGTGGACGAACAGAAACGGTGCGAAATATCGCATTCTTGCCGCATTTTTGCCCGCTTTCACCACACTGTTTCCAACTCCACTGCGCTCACCGTATGGACGCGGCCCTATGACTCGCGTTAGAAAACGAGTGATATGGATGATTCAATGCTCAGCACTCAAGCGAAATTCCAACTGGGACAGGTTGTGCGTCACCGCAAGCACCCTTTTCGGGGTGTCGTATTTGACGTAGACGCAATTTTTGCGAATTCGCAAGAATGGTACGAGGCGATTCCCGAAGATAGTCGCCCACGTAAAGACCAGCCATTTTATCATCTGCTGGCAGAGAACGATAACAGCTACTACGTGGCCTATGTGTCAGAGCAGAATCTGATCGCGGATGAGACTGGCGAGCCGGTGGATCATCCGGATCTGTCAGAATTGTTTGGCGATTTTCAGGATGGGTATTACCCTCTGCAGGTTCAGCTCAACTGATCACGGTGCCTTGGCGCTTCGATGCCCTGCGACCCTTCAATCAAATTCTGACAGAGGCACCATCATTGACAAGGTGTTGCGCGGGCCTTCACGGCGATAGGACAGGTCCGTCGTCAAACAGCGAATGATGTGCCACCCAAAGCCACCTTCAGGAATTTCCTCTGGAGGATTGATCGTGGGCAGCGATGGGTTGGGTGCGTCGCCGGTTGGCATGGGGCGACCCGTATCTATGATTTGGCAAGACAAACCACTACGATGCATGGCCACTGACAATTCAACTGGCCCCGGCTCTTCGGCGTAGGCGTGTTCCACAACGTTGTTCAAAGCCTCAGCGAGGATCAGCTCAATCGTTGCCAAATCGTCGCCGCCAATTCCCGCAGACGCCAAACCTGCCACAAGTTCTTCAAGCACAGAACGCGTCGCGCGGTCACCCGCAGTGAAATTACGCGCGAACATTGCGCTGCTGTCGAACGGGCCGTTTGGATATTTTGATGAAGCGCCCATGGTGTTGCCCCTTAACATGAGGTTCAGCCTGCAGCTTTAAGGCTGTCGGGCACCTGACCATGGATGGTGAAAATGCTGTCCATCCGCGTCAGTCGGAAAACTTTCGAAACCGGCGCCGTTAGGCCCGCCAGTTCCAGCGGCCGCTCTTTGCCCAGCAACTTCATCACCGCGACAACTGCGCCCAAGCCGCTGCTGTCCAGAAACGTGACGTTGGACAAGTCCAAAATGACCGGACCAACGCCTTCTTGCGCAGCGGAGCGAACGCTTTCTTTGAATTCTATGGCCACCGACGCATCTACACGATTATCATCGACGGTTATGACAAGGGCGGACCCCGAATGACGTGAAGTGATGTTCACGAAAGCCTCCGTATTCTGGTCTGTTCCTTTGCATTCGTAAGGGCTAAGTCTTTCTAAAAGATTGACACGCATAGGAGTGGCACATGGCCGAGGTAGTTATCATCGGTGCTGCGCGCACAGCGATGGGGGGCTTTCAGGGCGTTTTCACGGGTGTTCCGGCCGCTGACTTGGGCGGCACCGCCATCGCCGCGGCGATTGAAAGCGCCGGGATTTCACCGGACCTAATTGAAGAGCTGCTCATGGGCTGTGTACTTCCCGCTGGCCAAGGGCAAGCCCCTGCCCGGCAGGCCGGGTTCAAGGCCGGGCTCAGCCAATCCGTGCCCGCGACGACGCTGAACAAAATGTGCGGTTCGGGCATGAAAGCCGCGATGATCGCGCACGATCAAATTGCCTTGGGCAGCACCGGTGTCATGGTCGCGGGTGGCATGGAAAGCATGACAGAATCCCCTTATTTGCTGCCGAAAATGCGGGGTGGCGCGCGGCTGGGTCACGGTCAGGTGATCGACCATATGTTCCTTGATGGGCTTGAAGACGCCTATGACAAGGGGCGTCTTATGGGCACGTTTGCCGAAGATTGCGCCGAGCACTATCAGTTCACCCGCGAAGCGCAGGATGACTATGCGCTGGGGTCGCTAACCAATGCTTTGTCAGCACAGGCCAATGGCGCGTTCGAGGGTGAGATTGCTGCAGTCACGATCCATACCCGGAAGGGCGAAGTCACCGTTGGTGCAGACGAGCAACCGGCCAACGCAAGACCCGAAAAGATCCCCACGTTGAAACCTGCGTTCCGCAAAGATGGTACGGTCACGGCGGCAAATGCCTCATCCATTTCGGATGGCGCGGCGGCACTGGTAATGGCGTCGCGGACGACTGCCGATACGCTGGGCGCACCGATTCGCGCCATTGTGCGCGGACATGCCAGCCACGCCCAAGAACCCGGTTGGTTCACCACGGCCCCCGTCCCTGCTGCCAAGGCTTTGCTGGATCGGCTGGGTTGGGCTCCTGATTCGGTCGATCTATGGGAGGTGAACGAGGCTTTTGCGGTCGTGCCGATGGCCTTCATGCAAGAAATGGACATCCCTCGCGAGAAGATGAACGTGAACGGCGGGGCCTGCGCCTTGGGTCACCCGATTGGGGCCTCAGGCGCGCGGATTATCGTGACGCTGTTGCACGCCCTCGAGAACCGGGGCCTAAAGCGCGGCGTCGCGGCGATTTGCATTGGTGGCGGTGAAGGCACCGCAATCGCCATCGAGCGCCCCTGAACCTTAGCCCGCAGGTTGCCACATATCGGCTGAGATCATCCATCCGTCTTCGCCCAGCGTGAAATACAGCATCGAACGCCCAACAACTTGCTGCGGCTCTTGCCCGGCGGGTTGAATGGTGGCCTGCCACAAAAAGACCATCAGCGCTCGGTTCGAGCCGCGTTATGTGCGTGGACGGCCGACTTGGAGCACAGAATATCCAACGGCAAAGCTTTGGATCCACGAGTCGCGAATCGCCTCGCGCCCGGCAGTAACCGGACGGCCCGGTCCAAGAACGATCGCGTCCTCGGCATAGAGCCCGGCAACGGCATTGGCATCGCGCGCGGCGACGGCTGCAACCATAAGGTCGATGACATCGCGTGGATTGGAGACGGGTGTAGAGGTTTGGGCGATTGCGGTCGTGCCAAAAACGAAGCCCAAGGTCAGCGTGAATAGGAAATGTCTTAAGCGCATGATCAACCCTCAATTCATGTTGTGAAAACACTGTCAGTGTAAACGAAAACGCCGAAAACACGAAACCCACGCCAAAGGGGACACAGTTGTCGCCCGGAGAGGGGGCGTGCATACAGTCAACAGGAGGTGGCTTATGGCGTCACAGATACTGCTTATTGCAGGGGGGCTGGGGTTGTTCCTGTTCGGGATGCTCGTGCTCACGGATGCGTTGCGCCAGATGTCCAGTCGCCAAGTGCGCCGCGTGATTAGTCGCTTCACGACTTCGCCCTTTACGGGGGCAGTCGCAGGCGCTGTCACGACGGCTTTGACCCAATCCTCCTCGGCGACTTTGGTGACGGTGATCGGCTTTGTCGGCGCGGGTATCATGACCTTCCCGCAAGCAATTGGCGTTATCTATGGCGCAAATATCGGCTCGACGATGACCGGTTGGATCGTCGCTGTCATCGGCCTCAAGTTCAAACTGGGCGATGTGGCGATGCCACTTTTGTTGGCGGCCGTGCTTTTGCATTTGATTGGGAAAGGTCGGCTTTCGCGCGTTGGCTTGCTGCTTGCAGGGTTCAGCATCGTGTTCATCGGGTTGGATATGATGCAAGAAGCCGTGAATGGCGCGGAAGCGTGGCTAACCCCAGATCGCTTGCCCGGCGATAGCCTTGTTGGGCGGCTCTGGCTGGTG
>Ga0102812_10002154_pt1 | contig 13341 bp, 15 predicted proteins | sample ColrivemetaGS713_FD_79334 | JGI IMG/M metagenome (GOLD analysis project Ga0102812, IMG submission 79334) | Estuarine microbial communities from the Columbia River estuary - Flood tide ETM metaG S.713 | ecosystem: Environmental > Aquatic > Marine > Intertidal zone > Estuary | place: USA... | reverse complement strand
TTTGCTTGGCTTGTAGTAATACCTGTTTTAGCTGTGTTAGCAGCAATAGCTGTATCAATTGAGTTAGCTAATTTATCAGCTGTTACCGCATCATCTACAAGTTCTGAAGTGTTTACTGCATTAGGTCCTATATCAGCTGCAGTAATAACACCATCTACAATCTTAGCAGCTGTAATACTATCGTCAGGGATATCAGCAGCTGTTACTGGAACTCTTGCAGGTTCTTTTCCTAAATAAGGCATATTAAGTCTCCTATGCTGTGATTTCCATTATGCTAAGTATAGCGTCTACTGCATCTGTTACAGAACCCTTAACTTTAATTACGTCTCCAGCTTCTAAAATAATTTTATTACCTGCCATTATCTCTACAGATGATCCTGCTGGTAATGGTATTGCTTTAACAATATAAACATCGTCTGCATTTTCTCCAGATGATGATGCAGTTACTAATTGAACATCAGCTGTTACTGAAGCCCCTTTAACATTAGCAACTGTACAACCGATTATTACAGTTGTAGTTGATGAAGGCACTGTATACACCGTAGTTAATGAAGCGTCTATATTAGCCTTTGTTTTTAATTTAAATGTATTTGCCATTTCTATTTCCTATATTATCCAAGTGCAATCGACATAGCAACAGCATCATTCTCTACTGAAAATGAATTTCCTGTTAATACTATACCCGCTCCTGCAACATAATTAGCTACTGCAGTCCATGCTGAACCATTATAGTAATTAAATGTATTAGATGTTGTGTTGTAGTACAAGTCGCCTTCGTCTAAAGAAGATGTAGGTGCTGAACTAGCAACTCTATATTGACTTGCAAAATTGTTAACTGAGCTAATATTATCAGCTACAGTATTCATATTATTTACATTATCAGTAGTAGCTAATGTGTTTAAATCATTTACAATATCTGTAGTAGCAAGTTTATTTAGATCATCAATAATGTCTGAATCAGCTAATGCGTTTAAATCACTAACAATATCTGCAGTGGCTAATGTATTCATATCAGCTACAACATCTGCTGTTCCTAATATTGCCATATCAGCTATTACGTCAGCTTGACCTAATAAACCTATTTCTGTTGCTTTGCCTGCTACTGCTCCAATATCTGTAGCATCTGCAGCAACTGCATTAATATTACTTGCATTACCTGCAACACTTGTTACGTTACTAGCTATGCCGGCAACAGTTGTAACATTACTAGCTATACCTGCTACTGTTCCTATATCAGAAGCATCTCCTGCAACTGCATTAATGTTTGATGCGTTACCTGCTACTGAAGTAACATTACTAGCTATACCTGCTACTGTAGTTACGTTAGCTTTAATATTTTCTACTGCGGCAATGTCTGCTTGTTCTGCTGTTGTGGGTTTAATTGCAACCCAAGAAGAGCCTTCTCGAACAAACATTTGATCAGAAGCAGTATTCCAATATAAAGCTCCAGCTATTAAAGCATCCCCGTCATTATCTACAGACGGTGCTGATGATTTAGCTCCTAAGTATCTATCGTCAAATGAATCGTAAGATGCCGCTGATGCAGTTGCGCTTGAAGCTGAAGCTGTCGCACTTGTTGCAGAATTAGTGGCACTACTGGCAGCAGCAGTTGCAGAAGTAGCAGCATTGTTTTCAGCAAGTTGGGCTTGTGCAACAGAATTATCAATTGTTACGTCAGCCCCAGCGTCTCCAGAATAAAATGAATTTCTTGCCATAATTTCTCCTAAATTGAGGAAGAACTAAAATTGCTAGTAAAAATACCGCCCTTTAAGTCTGCTCTTCTTTCTTTATCGTTTAACGCCATTACTTTTCTTGATGTTAAGTCATTAAATTTTTGCTCCATCTCTACGTCACCAATAAATGTAGATCCTACTGTACAAGATGCATAAAGTATAGTTTCATACTCGGTACCTAAAATCCAAGGCACTGTTTCTACATAGGCTGTTCCAGTACCTGATCCTACACCTGTAGCTTTAAATATAACACCAACAGTATTACCAGAAGCACCTATTGCTGTAAAATCTGTATTTCCTACAGTAGCAATTTTATAGTACTTTCCAACAGTAAAACCAGCAGACCCTGCAGTAGTAGTTGTCGAGTAAGTTCCTATTGGGTCTCCAGCTTTGTAATACTTAATTGTATACTCACCAGATGCTTTTTGCTCACCTTCATTATCTGTTAACAAGAAACTAGTTAATTCTCTAGTATAAGCGTTTCTTATTTTGTTGTTAGAAAACACTCTAGAGTCAATTCTTTTTAAAACTATATCATCGTCTTTGTCACTGTCTGTCCAAGTACCTGATGCAGCTGTACACAAAGCCCTAGTTGTATTAGTAGTTGGACTGACACTACAAGTTCCACCTTTTAAATGTTTTAATTCTATTATTTCAATAAAACCAGCAGGTATAGTTATACTGGAGTTAGAAACTGCTACAGAGTAAGCCTCAGTTGTTTCTAAAGTTGGAACCCTAAGCTCCTCATACAACCTAGCCTCTGCTATTTCAATAAATTGATCTATCTCACTGTCAGTCAAGTCCGACCTATTAAGCCAACTGGCAATACCACTTCTTAAGCTAACTTGGTCTTGTATTGATGCCATATTATCTCCTTACACTGTTAATCATACTACTTGTTAATAAATTAGGGTAGTATTGTTTTATTATATCTGCTATTTTAGTTAAGACATGCTGATCATTATCATTATTATGTATGTCATATCCAAACCTATTAAGTATATCTATAGCCACTATATCTGGAACTATTGCTAAACTTCTGTAATTACTTTTATTAGTAAATGAGCTACTCATAGTCCTAGATTCTTGAGCATACTGTAAATAATCACTTACATCTTGTTCAGCTTTAAATTTACCAGTTTGATTATAGTTATATTTAATAGATTCCATATTACCTCCATTGAATAAAAAAAAGGGGATCCATAAGGACCCCCTTAATGGTATTTAATTACTTATAATTAAGCAACTAATACACCTAGTCCTGAAATCATTGCAGAACCATGTGGGTTGCGGCACTCAAGAGTAGTCTCTTCAACAATCATACCTACTGTAGAGTCACCTTTTTGACCTACATCGGTTGTTGAAAGCGCACGCAAGTTAGCCATTGACCACCAACTTGGGTCATAGACTAAAACGTCAGTAGCACCACCAACTCCATCAGAAATGTCTAAGCCACTGGCTAGACCCTGAATGTAGTTAGGAACTACTTTTACAACACCAAAATCTGACTCATAAAGTTCAACAGATTGTCTTAGTGAACCTTTTTCGTCAAGATTACGTCTTGTATTACTACCAGCACCCTGTGCTAGTGTTGAGAATGAACGCTTGTTGCTTGGAGACATCATCATTACTGTTGCCTTTCCACCTTCTTCGTAAACTCTCTGCATTACTTCATCAACGTCAGTTAACGCTAATGTGTGTGTTCCTGCTGTACCTGCTGTGTGTGCTGTCTTACCATCACCTCCAGCTGCAGCTTGAAACGCTGGTGTGCCTGCAGAGGCATCCCAGTTGTTCTCTTTAGGAACCCATGACTGGTATCCACCCATCTTACGACCAGTGTTATCACCAACTGTATCAGCTGTTCCTGTTCCAGTAGTGATTTGTCTAGTACCTACTATTGCATGCTCTAGGTCACGCTTAAGCTCAGTACCTTTCTTCTTCATTTGGTAAGCAAATTCAGAATTACGACCTGCCTTAGAAACTGAATCCAAAGTCTTTGAGATTTTAATCTCTTTGATAAGGATTTGAGAGTAGTTTCCAAGTCTAGTTGTAGACGTTGGTGTATCAGCCGCTGAGAAGTCTAGACCTTCAGCTTTTGCGTTAGCGACAGGTGCTGCTAGTGAGTCAGTCTGCCATTCGTGGTACACAGAAGTTGCCTTCTTGCTTCCAATTGATGATAAGAACGGAGTTTCGTCCCTTGTAATCATCGATATAAAAGATGCGAGGTCTTCCTTTTTACCCTTCGTATCCTCTGTCTTAAAAATTGCCATTTACAATTTCTCCATTTAAATGTTATATTTTAAAAGAAAAAGTTTTATTTCAAAATGTTGTCTACCATACTTCCAAGAAATTCATCTTGTTGGTTTTCAGAGGCACCACCTTGTAATACCTTCTTGCGAAGGTTGTCAGCTTTTTCTTTAGCCTTTGCATTTTTGTTAACAGATTTGGTAGCTTTAACACTTTTAACAGGAGCCTTCTTCCGCTTAGTAACGGCAGATTTTTGACCATCTTTTAAAGTTTTGTAATCGTACATAAGTGCAATTACTGACGGATCAACTACTTCAGCAAAGTCTGGGAGACCTAAATCTCTTACAGCCCAATTTACAACTTCATCGTAGGTTTTTTCCCAACCCGGAAGTTTACTGTTTAATTGATCTACCGCTTGTTCCTTGTAAGCTTGGAGATTAGCGTCATAAGACATTTGTTGCTCGTCTTGAGCTTCTTTTTGAAGCTGATTAGCTTTAGTCTTAGTTTCCTGTATCTCTTTTGCCTTAACTCTACGAGCTTCTTGCCATTTAGGCAATTCGTACATATCGTCATCAGCAATAAGCTGTTGGATTTTTCTATCATACGCAGCTAGTTGCCTTTCTTCGGCATCTACTGTTGTACTTAGAAGTTTAGCGTTTTCTTCTTTAAGAGCGGTTGACTCTTGTGCTAGTGCTTGTGCTACTTTTAACTGTTCACTTGCATCTATGGACTTTTTGTTGGCGTGAGCAGCTGTTTGATAACCACGGATTAACTCTTGCATAGTAACCTCAGACTCTTCACCATCTATCTTAATTGGCACTAAGTAGTCTAAGTCTAATTCAGAATCTTCCTCTGAACCATCTTCAGGTAGGTCTTCACCATCATCTTCTAGTTCTTCTGTCTCTTCTTCCTGCTCCTCTCCCTCTAGTTCTTCAGTCTCGTCTGATTCGGCATCGTCACTTTCCTCTTCAGCTTCCTCTGTGTCATCCACTTCTTGCTCCGGTAGATCTTCTTCTTCAAAAAAATCGCCTGCAAGGGCATCTAACATCTCATCTTCAGATAAACCTTCGTTCACATCCGTTTGGGTAGTTTCATTTGGCATCTTATTAATCCTCCTAGATTAATTACTTTTTAGCTTTAGTCGGAACTTTAGCTGTTTTTAATTTTGCTTCGACACGGTCCATGACCATCTCTATAGCATTTAATTGTTCTACTAACTGTCGTACCATTATTCCACCACGGGAAGCTCTGATATCTCTCATAACATTTTTGTGTTGTATCTCAAAAATTTCTAAATCATTAGTTAGTACTTGTTTTTCTTCAGTTGTCATTTGGAATCCTCCATCTCCTTGTTATATGCAACATTGTCACCTAAAGTGGCGACAGACTCTATCTCTCTTTTAACATCAGTGAGACCTACAATAGTATTATACAATCTTTCTCGCAAATCCCCTTGTTGTGGCTCTGTACTAGCCCACATGTTTTGATATTTTAGCCTAACTCTGCTAAACATTTCATCAAAAACTTTATTTTCGACAATAAGTTTAGCATGTTGACCAAATTCTACATCATCCATAATCTCCTCCTAGATTAATTATTTTTGAAACCCTCTTTTCATATTTTTATATGCTTTTGCAGAAACAGTAGAATTCTTTTTTGTTCTACTAGTACCTGCTTTTTTTCTTTTATTCATATTAGCATATAAACCGGGACCTCTGTTACTAGCAACTTTTGCCATATAATCCTCCTTTATATTTATCCAATTTTAGTAGGCTCTCCAAGCTCAAGTTCTAGTTGTAACTCAGCAGCATCTTTAGTCTTCTGATACTCAAACTTCTCTCTATCAAGTTCCATATCAGCTTGTTTCTTTTCAATGTCAGCCATTTGTTTTTGAAGCTGAAGCATTATCTTTTGCTGCTCTACTTGATCTTCCTTAGCTGCTTGCTCTTGACCTTGTTGGGCTTGTTGCATAGCTGCTTGAGCTTGCTGTTGCCCTTGTGGTGTTTCAGGATCAACAATAAAGTCTACCCAATTATCAACACCCATTGACTCAAGCAATTGTTTTGCTATTGTAAAAGGAGCTTTTGGATTTATAATACCTTTTGACTCAGGGGATTGATACAACATAGGCATAACCTGTTGAGCCATCATCATCATGTTTTCTTGTGTATTAGCAGAACTGTTAGCCCCAACATCTATATCAACTGTTAAGCTATCTAGCGGTATAAGAGACTCAGGTGTTATATTATAATAACTGTAATCTCTCAATATCGAATCTGAATTGTCTAGTATAAGATCATAAACACCTTTACATAGCTCTTTAAATCCAGTTTCGGCAAACCTGCGTGCAACATATGATATGCGTTTTTGAGACGCTTGCTCCACCATTGCAATTTTACCTGCTGAGTTTCCTGAGTCAAATAATTTTTCATTTACACCCTGAGCGGCTCTGGTCATACCAGTAGCCATTTCTTTTTCGGTGTTCATGTATTCTAACAAAGAAAAGGTAGACGGTGCTAGTTGAGCTGGCACCAAAGTATGCACAGAAGACATCGGAGACCCATTAGTTGGGATAATCTGATGTGGTTCAGGACTTTGTAGTGCTCTAAAGTCTACCGTATTTGGATCTGCTAATGTTCTTCCATAATTAGACAGATATACGTTCTCAATCATACCTCTTGTTATAGTAGTCTTGATCTCAGTTGCACTTTTAGTTGCATCTGCTATCGACATACCATAAAAAGAGTAAGGTATTTCAATTGGGTTTAAAGAGGCTAAGGGTATACTATCAGCGTACTCTTCTAGTAATACTTCTTCACCTACTGTTATAAATCTTTTTAATTCAGCAACTCCATCACCGTCTCTATCAACTTTAATCCAAGATTCGGTAACAATTACTTCTCTATTTGCAACTCCCATAAAATCTTCATGGAAGTTTTGTTCTACTTCGTTTATAGATTGTCTTATAGACGACTCATAGTCAAAACTAAAATTATTAGATTCAACTCCTGCGCCAATATCATCATCAACATCAAAACCCATCTCTCTGAGTTCAGACAATGTCATTTCTGTTTGTATTCCTACAAAATTTGCACTTTCAATATCTGTAGCGCCTCTGTTAATCATAAAAGATTCAGGCGGTATGTTTTCAAGACAAACTTTAGATTTGTCAACTTCTTTTCTTACAGACACATATTCGTAAACTTCTTCTCCGGTTTCTGGATCTACTCCTTCCCCGACTCTAATCTCAATTACCTCTGCATCACCTTCAGCTAATATAGCGTCAAGCTCCAATATAGAAATATTTTCATACTCTTCTACTTTAGTGCTAGAGTAATCTTCCCATTTCCATCTTATAACTGCATTTTTAAAAAGTAGAGATGCTTTAATCCAAGTGTTAAGTTGTACCCAACCGTTATTTTTAGTAAAAATACAATGGTTAGTAAGCTCAGACGCAAGACCTGCAGCTACTGTTTGGCTTGGATCTGACGGATTAAACTTTGCAATTTTACCGTTAGAAAGCATTAGTTCAGATATAACAGCTAAATAAGAGTCTACAATTTCCATTGTATCTGAAGTAACAACTTTAGAGACCCCTTGTGGGTGCAAGTTTCCTTTAGGTTGTTGCGTATAATAATTTATAGCCGCTTCTCGTTGCTCTTGCAACTCAGAACCAGACGAAAAGCTACCTACCGCTTGTGTAATCGAGTCATTAATAATACTCGTTATTTGTTCGTCAGTAACTTTTTTGTTTTTCTTATCCATAATTAAATCCAATTAGTTTGTCTTTCAGGAATATACACACTATCAAATCCTACTCTACTTGTGCTTAGTCTATTAATATGTGTTCTGTAAACCTCTGCAGCAATTGCAAGAGACATTACAGTATCATCTGTAGATCCCTTTGACGCATTAGTTTTACCTTTATCATCTGACACATAATCTCTAAGTTCATTAACAACGTCTGTAGACCATATAGCAAGTTCGTCATTATCAATCCAATTTTTTAAGTTTGATATTATAGCTGGTTTAGAAGCACTTGTAGTTCTAAAACCAAGTCTAACACCATCTTCATCTGTAAGATTAGCAATTTGAGTTTGATAATATAAATTAACGTATTTCATTTCCTTAAGTTTTTGAAGAGTAGAAACTCCCATAGAGTTTGACTCTACAGCAAGAAGAGCATTATTAAAATACCTTCCTAAATAAAATAAATCTCTACCAAAAACAGCCGGATCAACATGGTTGTCTCTATAGACAGCAACTACTTGCCTGTCTTTATTTAAAACAATTGCAGCTGAGTAATCTTGACCAACGCCTAGTGAAACGTCAGCTCCAATAATAAACTTCTCATCAAAACCCGGAGACTCCCATATAGATAAATTTCCTTCTCTATGGTCTTCCCAGCTAGACATTGATGGGTTAAACTCTCTTAACGCTTTAGGTGCTTTAGTTTCAAGTTTATTTAATTTTTCTACATTAAATACATTTTTGCCTGATACAACAAAAGCTTCTTCAGCTGTAGATGGGTACTCTTGTCTAAACTTAGACTCGCCTCCCTCACCTATTTTCATTCTTCTCCACCAAAGTTGACCATCACTTAAGTCATATTCTTCGGCTATCTCATTCTCTTCTATAGTCCTCTCAAAATTATCTGGAGGATCCATAGTGTATTCTTTAGTCATAAACCAAGGAAGGAATATAGGAACGTAATCGTTCTCTCCTCTCTCAGCCGCCTTCCACATTCTGTAAAAAGCACCAGTAGCACCATTAGCTGTAGATTCTAATATAATTTCTGTACCATCTGAAGATGACACACCTTGAAAAAGTCCAGCTAAAATTTTGTCATCGTTTTGCCAAAAGGCACACTCTGAACAATGTAATATCGTGGGCGTAGTTCCTCTACCAGCCTCTGGAGACCCTGCTGTGTATAGTCTATATCCTGAGTCGTTATGTGAAAACTTAACTTCTTTTGCATTCGATCTAACAAGTTCAGGTTTAAAATCATCCGACATCCTGTCAATAAAATTCTTTGACATTGTAAACAAAGCATCAGATGTTGCACTATCATGTGCAATTACAACTGATCTTGTATGGGCTGTGTAGAATGTTTTCCAAAATACTCTACCAGCAGTATAAGTAGATATACCTTGCTGTCTAGCTTTTAACACTAAAGCTCTTACTCTTCCTTTTTCTTTTATCTGTTTCTCGATGGCTTTGTGTATTTTAGTTTGTGCTTCATTAAATTCAAATTCAACATAACCTTGTGATGCGTCTTTAGTTATTATTCTAAGTTGGTCTTTTGCAAAGTCTTTAAAATTATTTTTGTTTCTTTCTACTCTCTTTCTTTTTTCTAATTCTTGTTTTATTTCTAACTCTTTTAGTAACTTTAACTTATAAGACTGTTCATCTAATTCCATATCTCCTCCATAGAAGTGCTGGTTCCTTGACCTTTACTACCAGCGGAGTAAGTCGGAGGAGTGGTCAATTTCTATATCCTTCCATAAATCTTCGGTAGTATTTTAAGTCGTCTCCTCGACCTTTCTTGCTGTTAACGCCAAATCTCCAATCACCAATAACATTAGTCAAAGGATCTCTTGCAGCTTGTGAAAAACCCATAGGTTTTTTTTGGTTAACTTCACTTCTAGCATTTTTATAATGATGATCTATTAAAACCCTAGCAAGTCTATTATAGTCTGCTTGATCTTGCTCTGTAGTTAAATGACCACTCCCACCATAATCATACTTTGGATCATAACCTTCCAAATCTTTTTCATTACCATACTTTAAAAATAATTTAGATTGGTCTAAAAATCTATTTGAGTAATCTTTAAGATCATCTGGAATGACCCCTCGATCCATCATGTCTTGAACCAAAGTACCGGTAATTTGTACTGGACCATACGCAGAACTTCCTCCGGGGGCTAGGTTGGCATTAGTTCTAATAAAAGCATCTTCTCCTTCTAGACCTCTGGTTTCTGCGTTCTTAAAAGCAGCATAGAGTCTATCTGTCTCATTCATATCTTGAGATACTTGTGCAAGACCTTTTAGTCTTGTCATAGCCTGTTCTCTTGGTGTCATACTACCTCCTAACTAAACCATCATTGTAGGTCGCTGTGGTATTAAGTTTCCGTTTTCATCATACTTTGGTCTTATTGGTCCCCGGTCATATCCAGAAGTTTGTACTGGTCTGCCCATAAACATTTTCATTTCATTAGCAGTTAGTCCTGCACCTGTGTCATTTCTTCTCTTAGCATCCATAGCTTTTAATCTTGCTCTCATAGCTATCCCCTCTTCAGGAGAGAAAGCCGCACCGGTTTCACGTCTTAATGCAGCTGTAATTCTTTGGTCCATAGGAATGCTAGGGTCATTTGCAATTCTATCAAAAGTTGCTGCTTTCATCTCATTACTAGTCATTGCTGCACCTGTGTTTGCAATATCTTCAGGTTGAGAAAATCCATTTGTAAAACCTAATTTATCTTCTATTATTTTTAGTTTAGCATCTTCGGATAGATCCATACCATCCATTTCTTCCATCATGGTTTGAATTTGACCATCCATTGTCATAGAAGCATCATACGAAGGGTTTTGTGATATACCCATCATAGGGTTAGCCATATAAGTTCCTTCTTGCCTAGGTCTATCTCTCCCTTCCATCATCTTCATTCCTGCTATACCAGCAGCAGGCGGCACCCCCATTAATCCAACCGTTTTTGCGGTGGGGTTAAGACGATTTTGTTTTGATACAAACTTAGATGTATTAGCCATGTCGCTTAAATTCCTAGGATATACTCTACCCCTAGATGATACTAAATTAGGTATAGAAGCATTACTTGTTGCCCCATATCCCGCCTTCATCATTTCTTTTTTTGCTTTATTTTTTGCTAAGTATGAGGCTAATCCTCTACTAGCTAATCCTGCTCCTGCTACTAATGCCGGTAATGCCATATATTACTCCTGTGGTTCAACCTCTTCTATATCATCGAGGTCTCTTAATTCAGTTTCTAATTGTTCGATAGTCATGTCGCTTACTTTAGTAATCCTAGTATCTACTTCCTGTCTAGTCTTCTTACCTTCAGTATATTCTCTATCCTCTGCAACAGCTTTGTATGCCCGATCAAATAAATCCTTATCTGTTGGATTAGATGCAAACATAGCAAATGCTGTCTTCTTTAAAGCTTCAAACATGTCAGTTGTATTAAGGGACTCCACAAGAGCAGTTAGCTCTGGGTCGTTCTCAATTAATTTTATCATTTTTAAATGTTCTTTAAGCCTTGTCTTTGGTGTCTTGTACCCCTTCTTTTGTCCTCCGTGGAAATTTTCTCCCTTTTTAAAAGGACGCAAGTTCTCGTATCCCTTATGGGGTCTCCCTGTTTGTTTATTGATAGGTACATCTGAGACTCCTTCTTCAACCTCTTTAGCCAAGTCCCTAGTAGCCTCAATATACTCCTCTTTGGTTCCTTTACTGCTCATTTAATCCTCCAAATATACTTAGTTTCCTACAAGGGATAAGAGATTAGGGTATAGGAGACCATAATGGATCCTTAATGGATCCTTAATGGAGAGAACCACTATTGGTCCCTTTAGCGTCCTTAATGGATCCTTAAGATACCATTATAGCTAAATAAAGATATTACTAATTTCCCCCTAATGGACCCCTTACGGCATCTCTTATCCCCTGCAGTGTAACTGAAGTATTGTAATCCTAGCTTACAATTGCTAAACCATTAGTATTACCTTTATGGTACCTGAGATCCATCGAAATTGGTATATCCTCTATAAGATGTCATATAAATAGACCCTTTTTTTACAAAATTAGGAAATGTAGGCTATTTGGGCATATTTGGGACCCTAGTTGGTACTTTTAAAATTAGATCTATAGCCTATACAGGTTAAACCTTAAATATAAAAGGTACCTGAATTATTTTGTAGACCCCCTAGTTGCCACTGGGGGTCTCAGCTTAGTCCCTGCTTAGTCCCTCACTTAGTCCCAAAACCCCTGAAGACCCCATGTTAACCCATTGGGGACTATTGGGGACTAAGTTAGTGGTTAAATAGTGGATTCTAGGGCATATTTTGACCCACTGGGGACTACTGGGGGCGAACCACTGAAGACCCCATTTTGACCCATTGAGGGTCTTCTAATGGTACACTCTCTCAGGCTCTTATATCCCCTGTTATCCCTTACTTTGTCCCTTGGTGCCACTGGTAGACCCTTGGGGGCTTTTATGGGCTATTTGGGGGCTTGTTGTTGACCCTTGGGGACTATTGGGGGTGTTTATCCCTTATGGGGTGCGGGGTTTGGCGTGTTTGGGGTTGGGTTAGTCTCAGGGGGTCTTATACTATGTAATACACTCTGATTTTCAGGGGGTCTTATACTATGTAATACACTCTGATTTTCAGGGGGTCTTATACTATGTAATAAACCAGTTTTTAATAATGGAGTTGATACCAATGAAAAAGTTTAAAGGTATGATTTTATTTGAAGGCGGAAAGTACAATCCAATAGTTATATTGTATAAGTATGATTCCGATAACGAGAAGACGGGCAACATGGGACAAATTTATATAATTCGTTCTGATATGTTGCCTTCTAAAGCGTTGAAGACTGGAAACGATTATATTATCTGTGGGGACTGTATACACTCAAAACAGGGCACATGTTATGTGAATGTTGGGACAGGTGTTAACAGTATTTATAGAAGTTGGTTAAACGGCAATTATGAGCCTTTAAACTACAAAATACTTAAGTATAAGCTTAAGAATAGTTTTGTTCGTTTTGGTGCTTATGGTGACCCCGTTTTTATACCGCTTGAATTAGTAGAATTTATTTCTAAAAATTGTAAGGGTTGGACTGGTTATAGTCACCAATGGCAAGATCCACAATTTAACGCCTATAAGCGTTATTTTATGGCTTCAGTTGATAATGAATCCGAGTACCAAAAATCTATTGATTTGGGCTGGAGGTCGTATCGAGTGAGCACAAATAATGAAACCTTAAACGGTGAAATTATGTGCCCACATGATGCAGAATCTGATACGCCTATTCAATGTGCTGACTGTCGTTTATGCGATGGATTAGGACGGCATAAGAACGCACGAAATATTGCGGTCATTGTGCATGGACTACAGTACAAAATTAATAAATTTAATAGTATTCAAGTTTCCACAGTTTGAAAATCTAAGCCCTTGTAATGAGGGCTTACACTTTTTAACTGAGAGGAAAAAAATGCAAGAAGATATCGAGGTAAAAGAAAATCCCAAAGCATGTTTTGACAATGCATTAAGCAAGAATTTATTTGATAGATTCGAGATGCTTTACTACATGTATATGTATTCAAAAAATGGAAGGGATTATTTC
>Ga0102812_10002151_pt1 | contig 13353 bp, 11 predicted proteins | sample ColrivemetaGS713_FD_79334 | JGI IMG/M metagenome (GOLD analysis project Ga0102812, IMG submission 79334) | Estuarine microbial communities from the Columbia River estuary - Flood tide ETM metaG S.713 | ecosystem: Environmental > Aquatic > Marine > Intertidal zone > Estuary | place: USA... | reverse complement strand
CAGTATAATTTGCCCCATACCGTAATTAACATCAAAACTGTTCACAGTGACCACCCCCCAATAACGCGAGCCCAAACCGCCCTATCAACGGGGGGAGGCGCACCCAAAATACTTGCAAAAAATCATAATGTCTTTTTGACACCTTTTTAATAGCATATTACTATCCAAATGCAATGAAGCAAAATCTGTCGATAGCGAATGTAAAGGGGAGAAAAAAGATGGGCCATTTAACGCGCGAAAATAGCAGTAAAATCTATTATGAAGATTCAGGATCCGGCGATAGCGCTATCGTTCTTATCCATGGGTGGGGGGTTAATTTACGCGTATGGGATAAGACCGTGCCTGCACTAACCGCCGCTGGACACCGCGTGATTGCACTCGATCATCGTGCCTGTGGTCAATCTGACGCTGACTTCGAATCGATCAGTATTGAGGGCATTGCTTCAGATGTAGTTGCCTTGGTGCATGAGCTTGGTTTGAGAAAAGTCGTCCTAAATGGCTGGTCATTGGGTGGAGCGGTGGCGGTTAACGTGGCCAACACCTTGCAAGATTTATGTGTCGGCGTGTTACTCACGTGCGCCGTGACGCCTGCCTTTGTGCAAAAAGATGGGTATCCGCATGGGGGCGATATGGAGAGCTTTGAGGGCATTGTCGGAGCCGTCAACACCGCGCGCGAGGAGACATTGCCAAATCTGTCGATTGGCTGTTTTGCTGAGGGGGCTCCGCAAAAGCAGATAGATGCTATGACCGAGCTGTTCCGCCAGTCCGATCCAGCCGCAACTGCATCCCTAGCGCAATTAGGGACACTTGATCAAAGAGATGATTTACAGGCGTTACGCCAGCCAGTTTTGGTGATTGTCGGGGCACAAGATGCCTTAGTCGACCCGAATATTCCGCGCTCTGTGCAAAACTTCCATGCAAATACCGTCACCGTCGAGTTTGAGAAATCGGGTCATTCGCCGTTCTGGGAAGAAACCGATAAATATAATGCCGAATTGGTAAGCTTTGCAGACGCCAAATTATCTGCCTAAACCGATTAGGGCGGCTAGGCAGCTAGTCGCCTAACTCCCAAGACGCCGCAATGCGGTGCGGGTGAGGAAACGGTCATACAGGTCATCTTGATTGACCGTTGTCCGATACCCGCCGGATACTTGGCGCACTTGCTCCATGCGTGTTACCTGATTGGTCTGGACATTATGGGCATGTAGTCGCGTCCAGGACCAATATGGATGCTTACCATCCATAAATTGCTGACCGTCTTTGTCATAGAGCGAGAAAGCGCCATCAAAAGATCGATAAATATCTCCGCGTCGATCATAGCTGACCATAGACACTGGCAGAGACGTCCGTGCATCGAACCATACGCGTTTTTTACTCACTGGCGCGCGCGGATAGCCAGTGGGCTCAGCCTCTACAACAATAGCTTCCGGCACCAATTCGACCTCAGTATCCCAAAACGTCTGACCTTTCGCGCCACCATGTACGCCATGTTGCCAATTCTCATCATTTGGGTTCCAGCTCTCACTGACAGAGGCCAGCATAGGGCCGCGATGTACAATGCGATAATTACCCCATGTCAAAAATGGATCGCCAGCTGCCCAAGCATCTGACAAATACAAAGTCGAGCCAGGAATGAGTGGCTCAAAACGCTGATTGGTTGGGAACCGCCTTACGCGTTTAAAGGCCGGCAAATACCCGTATAAATCAGGATATCGGTTCTGATCATAATGCCAAATATTTAGATAAGACGTGCCGCGTGTATCTTTTGGAGAGACAAAGAATACCGATTGATAGCGCAATTTATCTTCATGCCCCGGCCGATGCGGTTTCGGGTCGAGCACCAAACGCCCGACCGGACTATATTCCACCCAATAGGATTGGTAGCGATAGGCAATCTCGCCAAATTCGTCCAAATCATATTCTTTTACCGCATAGGCTGACGCGTCATGACGCCCCCAACTCAAAGTGATAGCGGCAAAAACTTCAATCGCCGATTTCGGATCCGGAAATGGGTTGCCGCCAATCCATGGCTGGCCGTCTTGGGTCACCACATTACCATCTTCTCGAAAGCGCGCCATGCCAGCATGTTTAATCGTTGCTTCTATATATTCGCGCGGACTCAGACGCATAATATCTTGGGTTGACGGGCGTACCCTTAACACCCGCCCCATTTCGAGTATTTGCTTATATTGAATCGGATCCAGCAGGTCTTGAACCAAATGCACATTATTTGCATCAATCTGATTGCCCTCAGAGATCGCGCCCTTGGTATATTCGCTCAGCGACATCAGCTCGTCAGGATACACATTCTCAACCGTTCCAGCCTTGGCGATTTGCGGCCATAATGGGCGCAAAACGCCCGTGGTCAATACACCCGCGGACAATTGCTTAAGAAAATGGCGACGTGAATAGTCACGGTCGAATTTTTTGACATGCATAAGCTCATTACCTCTCAGGTTCAACGCCCCTCAATCAAAACTTTTTTTGTCGAAAAGAAATATTATCATCTGTAAATAGATATGTATACTTGATTTAGAATCAGGCCCTCGATATGTTGGGGTTCACGAATCAAAGGGAAGTCTTCTGCTTGTCCAATAGCTACTCAATCGCCAGTGTCGATATATTACCTTGCCCGCGCGATGAGGCGGCTCGGACGCTACTCAATCTTTTCTTCCGCGTTCACTTTATTGTGGGCATGAAAGTCAATGATACATTGCGTACATTCGACACGCTGAACCGTCACCAGGTGGCGGTGTTATGGACCATTCGTTCTGAAGGAATTAATGGGCGGTCTATGCGGCGTAAATATATCGAGAATGTTATGACCGGTTGGTATGACATTAGCAGTAGCGCCATTTCGAAAGCTATTCGAGCAATTGCCAAACCGCCTCTTGGGCTCATTACCATTGAAGAACACCCACAATCGGCCCGAGAAAAACTGGTTTCTTTAACCCCGCGCGGCGAAGAATTTGTCCACGCCATGGTTCAAAATGGCTCATCCATGTGTGCCTGGTTCCTTGGCAATATGGAACGCTGGGAAGGCGAGCCAGATGTATCTTTATATATTTATTCAAAGATCAATGCGCTATTTAGCGAATTGATCGACGCCGAGCGGCGCGAGCGTGGCGAACTCATGCAAGAGAGTGTAACGCCAGATGCTTTTTTACAGCACCCGCTTGCCAATCAGTTTCTGGATCGAAACTATGGTTGGAGCGAAGTGCCGCACATCCCGCGCGAATATGCCCCGCTCATGCAACTAAATATCTTTTTTCCAATCCACTACAAGGCTGGCAACCGCGTCGAACAGGCCTTGCGCAGTGGTGCCTCCCTAAACCGCCAACAAGTGATTATTCTATGGACCATTGCGGCACAAGGCATTGATGGCGAGCATATGTCACGCAAAATGATCGAGCGAACCTTGCAAAACTGGCTGGAGATTACCAGCTCATCCGTTTCAAAGGCACTCCGATCATTAATGGATAAGCCGCTTAACCTGCTGACGATTACCGAGCACCCGGATTCAGGGCGCGAAAAAATCGTTCGCCTTACCCGCAATGGCAAGGCAACCATTGACGAAATGCTCGCCAATGGCGAGCACTTCCTTCAACAGGTAATTGATCAATTGAGCCAGGAAGAAATCGACATGGTCGTTTATATCTTTAAACGAACCCATGAGATCTTTAAGAAATATCCGGGCCCGTTCCGCGATCGCGAACCATTTAACATGATAAAATAATCAGGCCCGGAGTGTGCGTCGTTTAAAATCCCTCTTCAGGCGCAATGGTGACTTTGAGATCCGGAGTGTTTTCTGTCAACTTCACCTGACACGCCAAGCGGCTATCTGACTGAGCCAACAAAATAAAGTCCAGCATATCAATTTCAGCCGCTTCGGCAGGTTCAAGACTGGTCAAACAGCCCGCATCAACAAAAACATGGCATGTCGCGCAAGAACATGAGCCACTACATGTCGCCTCCACCAAATCCGCAGCCTGAAGTGGTAGCATTAAGTTATCGCCAGCTTGGCCTTCAACAATATGCTCCTTACCATCACGGTCAGTGACATGGATTTTCATTCGTACCTCCAAATTAAATATATTGACCGCCGCCCGTGGGTCGGCGATGAAACGTCATGATATGTTCGTTATTAAAGAATTTCGTATAGATCGTATGTCAATTTACCGCCACCAAAACTGGCTGCACGGCCAACGGCGATAATGTCGTTAAGCCACGCATATTTTTCCGAGGCCGTCCAAAAGTTAGGTGATGTAGCGATGTAAATGTCATCCTGAGTCAATATCTCGCCATTCGCAAATCGCTCATTTAGCTCCGCTGTCATCCGAACAACGCCTTGGTAATAACAATAGAATGTTTCCCCATCATCAGTTTCAAAAGCTAAACGCGCGTCTACTTTCCAATTGCCATTATCCTGAATTTGCGCCCAGTCACCAGATGGCGCCACCCCCTTCGCTTTCAGGCGAGGGCCTTCTAAATTCATTTTGTTGACATTAATGACAACCAATGACGTCGTTGCCACCGTCGGCGCATCGATCTCAATGTCAATACTGCACAACCAGTTACTTTTCAGTTCCTTACTACTCATTTCAATCTCCTCTCGATTAATTTCCGGGATGCCCGTTTAGGTCACATCAAAGGCACTTAAACCGTCAAAGGCGGCCAAGCACTGTTCGCGATACATTGGAAAACCACCCAAGAAGAACACCGTTTGGCGGGGCTTTCCCGGAATATTGTCGCCCATGTAATAATTATTAGATTTCGGAAATAGCGTCATATTGCCAATTTGATTGGTCAATTCCACCCACCCTTTTTCATGTTCTTCGATCGCTTCCAATGATTTTTTGTCACTGGCTTCCATTTGTTTCAACGCATCAAATATCAAGTCACACTGAAACTCAGCCAACAAAATTGGATTGTAGAATTGACTATGCGGGCCATTGATCCAGAAGAAGTTTGGAAAGCCGCATGTCATCAAACCGAGATAACTTGTTAGACCTTCTTGCCAGCGCGCTTTTAAGGTTTTTGCGCCACGACCGCGAATATCAATCCGGTCCATTGCCCCGGTCATGACGTCAAAGCCGGTTGCAAAGATTACGATATCGAGGGCAATTTCTTCATCGCCAACGATAATGCCATTTTCTGTAAAGCGTTGAATTGGCTTTTCTTTCAAATCAACAAGACCCACATTATCACGATTAAACGCTTCCAAAAAATTGGTCTCCGGTGACAGGCGACGGGTTAGAATATGATAATCTGGCGATAACTTTTCAGCCACAGCTGGATCTTTCACACGCTCGCGAATTTTTTCACGGGCGAACTCCGCCAAGGTCGCATTGCTGTCTTCATCGATTAGCGTATCTGTGTAAGCGTAGTAAGGGGATAAGCCGCCTGACTTCCAACGGTCCTCATATTCAGCACGGCGCTCTTCGTCGCTTACCTCTAAAGCCGACTTCGACGGCAACGGAGACAGATCAGAATGCATCAGCGTAAACCCACCAAAGCTCTGGGCCTCTAGATGGCGTAGCTCGCCATAACTGTCCTTGATTTTTTTCTGATGATTTTTATCAATTTCATGGTTTTGCAATGGAATGACATAGGACGGCGTGCGTTGGAAAACCAATAGTTCACCGGCTTTATCAGCGATCTCAGAAATAACCTGAATACCGCTCGAGCCCGTGCCAATAACCCCTACCCGCTTTCCAGCAAATTGAATATCGTCTTTCGGCCAGCGGCTGGTCATATATTGCTCGCCCTTGAAGACATCCATGCCGTCAAAATCCGGATCCACCGGCGCCGAGATTAAGCCAGTCGCCATAAAGCAAAATTTCGCAGATACCAGGTCCCCGCGATTGGTTTTCACCAACCAACGCTGACTATCCTCGTCAAAGATTGCGGATTCCACGCGAGTTTCAAACTGGATCTCATCTCGCAAATCATAGCGATCGGCAACGTGTTTGGCATAGCTCAAAATTTCATCTTGGCCTGCATAACGTTCCGTCCACTCCCATTCTTGCTGCAAGGCATCATCAAATGAGTAGGAATATTCCAAGCACTCAATATCAACGCGCGCGCCCGGGTATCTATTCCAATACCATGTGCCACCAACTTCAGTACCGGCTTCAAAGCACATCACACTGCGACTATCTTGCTTCGCGCGATAAACGGCATACATACCCGCAAAACCAGCACCAACAACAACAACATCTACATGTTCTAAGGATTTATCACTCATATTCATTAACCTCTATATCTCTTTACGCGCCCCTTAAGCCGGAATAAAATTCACTGGAACCGTATGCGGGCCGTAATTGATAAAGTTTCTATCTTGGAACAGGATTGGCCCGTCGCCTGGCTCAACCGCTTTGTATCGATCGAGAATGCCATTGATCATGGCAGCCGCTTCATTTCGGGCCACAAGCGCAGCAATGCAGTGGTGAATACCATGTCCAAAAGTCAAATTCTTACCAACATTCGGGCGGTTCATAATAAAGTCATGAGGGTTTTCAAACATCGAAGGATCGTGATTGGCGGAGCCATTAAAAACACAAACCCACTCACCCTTTTTTATTTCTTGCCCGCGAATTTCCGTATCTTGTGTGCACTCTCGGAATAGACGCTGAATTGGTCCCGTACGACGAATATTCTCTTCTAAAAATGGACGTACGAGCGAACGATCCTCTCGCATGCGCTGGTATAATTCTGGCATTTCGAGCATGGAAACAACCTGATTACCAATCAAAAACACGCTTGATTCAGCACCGCCGGCGACCATCGTGACGCAGAATTTTTTCACTTCTTCCGGCGTCAACTGTGTGCCGTCGTCACCTTTCGCCAAAATGAAACCCGTCATCAAATCATCTTTAGAGGTTCCGGCTTCAATCTGTTTGTAACGCTCATTAACGTGATGCGTAAAATAGGCGTCAAGCTCGACATTCGTCGCAATTTTCTCTTCCGTCGTCTGCGTCGATGTCCCCATATAGGCATCAGCAAACATACGAATTTTTTTATATTCGTCTGCCGGAGTACCAAGCAATCTGGCAATAAACCGTGCAGGTAGGTCAGCCGCTAAATTGGTCATAAAGTCAATTTTTCCCGGCCCTTCTTCTTCCAACATGTGATCAACAATGTCGCGCAACCAAGGTGCCACATCCTGATCAACTCGTTTAGGTGAGAATGCTTGTCGGGCCACGACACGCAAGAACGTGTGCTCAGGTTGGTCATGGTTTACCAGCATCATTGACGGGGCCTCAGACTCCTCTTGCATACGGTCTTGAGAGGAAAATATTTGATGGTTCGCATAAACATGGGCGACATCGTCATAACGGAACACACCCCATGCTGGAATTGGCTCATCAACGCCGGCCATCGTCCCCGGCGGATAACCACGCACACCAAATTGTAGCGGCTTGTCTCTCATTAGGTCGTAATAGGGAAAGGGATTGCGGATCACCGCAGGCTGTTCAATATCGCAAGCGGAGAATTCGCTGCCTTCGATCACCAGATCTTCATCGGGCGTAAATTGCTCACCATTAATCTCTAACATTGTAATCTCCTTTAACTCATTAACTCTTTAAATATTAGGTTGCGTAGAAGCCGCCATCTATGATCAGTTCGGTACCCGTCACATAGCGACTTGCGTCTGAAATTAGATAAATAGCGCCATTGGCGATGTCCGTAACACTTGCCGCCTCACCCATTGGCACACCAGCCAAGAAGCCAGCTTCCGACGCGGCCATATCGGGCGCGACACCAAGAGCGACAAGTTGCTCATGGAACAAAGAGCCCATTTCGCTCTCTACAATTCCCGGATGGATGGAGTTACAGCGAATGCCCGTTTTCAACATGGCGCACTCAGCAGCAACCGACTTGGTCAGCAAGCGCACCGCGCCTTTTGATGAGTTATAGGAGGCCAATGCTATCGTACCCGCTAAACCCATTACAGATGACATGTTGATAATCGAGCCGCCGCCGCCAGCACTTCCCTCCGGCCGCATGGCCCGCAAACCATGTTTGCAGCCAAGCATAGAGCCAGCCACATTCACATTTTGAACTTGTTTGAACTCTTCAACATCCAGATCAGCAAGATATTGCATCGGCACGATCGCTGCATTATTGATCACACCATTGAGACCGCCCATTTTACTTACTGCAGTCGCGACCGCAGCTTCCCACTGCGATTCATCTGTGACGTCATGTTGCAAAAAATGTGCACTCGCACCAGCCGCAGTCAACTCTTCCACGACGGCCATGCCTTTATCAGCCGAAATGTCGGTCGCCAATACAGACGCACCCATAGCGGTCAACCCGCGACATATTTCGGCGCCCAGATTACCACCTGCACCGGTAACAATAACTTTTTTATCGGCCAGTGAATGGGCATTTTTATAATCGTAACTCATCTTAATTCTCCCCTCCTAGAATCAACCGTCTAAGGATTTATCTAGCTAGAATATGAACGGCTATATTTAGTGTCAATTAAAAATAGTGTTATATGGACAATATTTCATTGCAAAACTATTAATTGTGAGATTTCGTACTTGGCCTGAACACTCGGACTGAGCGTAAAGCAGAGCCGGCGAAACAAATTCCGCCGGATCCAAGCTTTAGTACTGAAATGTGAGACGGAAAGATAACTCTTCCACATAGTCGAAGCTGGACATTTGATCCATATTATCGTCTCCGCCGTCTACGAAATTCGCAAATACTTCCGCACTCATCGAGGCATTTGGCTTCCACCGAACACCCGGCTGCACTAGATACCCACCTTCAAGGTCATAAAGCACGGCAAGGTCCGTCCGCCATGTCAGCGTCGGCGATGGCTGTTGTAAAGCAAAGGACACAGCGTCAAAACCGTCACGGCCTGTTGGGCGTGGATTGACTGCTGTTGCACCATATCCATCTAAGTGACGACCGAACATGTCACTTTCAGATTTATGCAAATACTGAAGCACCATATAAGTTGCTGGGAAATCACGAGAGAAGCGATGATATTTCTCGAGCACCAAGGATGCGATGAGCTCGTCTTCAACCCGATAATCCTTACCTAACAGGCTTGGATCCGTAAATACACGGTCTTCTGTGAAAGTGGCTTCGGCACGAACAATCAATTGGTCAAGCCATGTGTCTGGCTCCGCGAAGAAAATATAATTCGCACCTAGACCAACGATTTGCTCGCGATGATAATTTCGCTCAATGTGACCACGGAATTCGCCCAAGGCCGCAAAAAAGGCGTCAAGCGTTCCACTGGTCGCAGCCATATCATTATAAGTGGCTGGCGCTGGGAAACCGGCTGTAGCATAAAAGCCGCCAACCGCAGCAGCAGTTAAAGGTAAATCATCCAAAATATCTTGAATGTTCAGACCGTCTAGACGCGCGGCCGAGGCATGTTCAAACCATTGTCGAGCCGACCATACACCTTGTCCGCCTGTTGCTGGCTCGAAAGGAGACCCCTGCAAGAGGGGGCCAAAACCTGCCAATGGTGAATCCGTCGGGATCACATTTACTCCAGATTCGGTCCAGCGAAATGCACCATCTGGATTTATACGATCCGTGTAAGTGAATTGCAGACCCAAATCACCAACCTGACCTCGCAAACGTACACCCGTATTCCACTCATCATCAATTTCGTCGAACCCCTCTTCTTGGTGCACGACGAAGGTCGATGTGATGACGTTGTAAGGTGTGTTTTCATTGGACAGGATATTAACCTGAGATTCCTGTGTCCAAGCTTCTAATTCCCAGTCATTCTTAAAACTATAACTGCCACGAACCCCCAAAGATGGAACCCGCTTGTCAGAATATTCTTCTGAAGCGAAATCGAACACAGAGTGACGACGAAGGTCCAGTGCGTTGGCTGTATCTAGCACACGAAAGAAGATCGCTTCCCCCCATGCAATTTGCTGATTACCAATACGCAACCAAAGAGGTCCATTTGTGTAATCCGCATAGAGAGATGGAAGATCAACCATGTAATTTACGCCACATGACTCAAGGCGCGTGCCGCAATCGCCGCGGAACGGGGTTTCAAAGTAATTAACGTCACCATGATTATCATATTCATCTGGGACATAAACACCGCGTAATTTTGTGACGAACTTAAGATTGTCATTCACCTTGGCGCCCACATCAATTTCAAAGCGCGTTTGAATAAGGTTCCAATCATTATCCTGCGCAAAGGACTTGGTTTGGTGATTGCCATCCGCGCTATAGATAATTTGTTGGCGGTTGGTAACATCAGGGGCAACAAATGCTTCTAACCCCGGGACGTTAGCCCGCAATGCCGCTTGCACAGGCGCCGCCAATTGGTTTGGCACGTCAATATCATTAAAGATATTACCGCCCTGATTATAATAATTTTCTTTGCCGGAATCGAGGCTGAAAGCCCCTTCCTGACGGATAAAGCCAGAGACGTTCCAATCGATCGCCTTCGCTTTTTGGATATAGGCAAATGGCACTAGAACAAGCGCTATAGCCACCCCTCTCCATAGTTGAGTTACTTTAAACATAAAACCCTCCTCCATTTTAGGTTTTTACTCGTTATGGTCAGTCCAGTTTCAACCTAATAAGGTTGCCTTGATGGCCAGCGAGTAGGGCCGAACGCCCCCACTCATTGGCCGCATCCCCAACCCAAAGACCCTGATACCAACCCGACATGAAGTCGCCAGATTGAACCTTGGTCCAACTCGCGCCCCCATTGTTACTCGTTAAAAGATTACGAATGCCGCTGACTAAAACCTTTCCATCAGCCGACGACCATATATTGAGCAAAATGCCGTCGCTTGGATTCTCCAAAGCTTCCCAACTTTCTGATCCATTTAAGGTTTTGAGAATTCTACCATCCTGGCCAACAGCATAGCCTTTGCCGTCATCGTGAATGGTGACGCTGAACAACGAAGCCTCTCCAAGGTTCCGCGTGCGCCAGCTGCGTCCGAAATCATCCGACGTCAACACCAACTCAAATTCGCCCACAATCGTAATTTGACCGCTCGAAGAAACGGACACATCATAAAGATGCGGTTCAATTGCATCATTCAATATGGATTGCCAATCAACTGAAACAATGCGCCAATTTTGACCTGCATCTTGCGAAATCAAAATCGTGCCGAAGCCACCCACCGCGACTACAAATCCATCGGCAAGAACCTCTGAGACAGCCATTAGGCGAGCATTTGTCGGCGACACAACCGGCTCGAAAGCATTTTGTGTCTGACGATAAATAATCCCCTCTTGGCCAACCGCGAGGCTCACCTCATCGTTGCAAGACACGTCTAATAGCGCTTTGTCCGTAAAGCTGGGCATGATTTCCCATGCTTTACCCGCGTTGCGGCTTTTCACCACTAAGCCAGCTTGACCAACAGCCGTCCAATTGTTGCCGGCATAACATAATCCGTAAAACGCATCATGTGCCGTACCTTGAAAAACTGCACTTGGATTGGCGGTTGCCGTCGTGACACCCGCCAGTCCAAACACTGCAAGCCAGAAGAATGAAGCAATTGACTGCATCATTAGGCGCCGAGCCTACGAATAGCAGGAACTGTCATATACTTCTCATATAGATTTTCCTGATTCCAACCGGATTTATACCCGCCGCGAATTTCTTCAGCATGGTAGAAACGGCTCATTCTATTGGTCTGAATGTCATGGCAATGACATTTAGTCCAAGACCACCCTGGATGCTGACCATCCATTTTAACCGTGTCACCATCAACAAATTGGCTTGTCGTCGCCTCGACGGATTTCCACAATTCGCCGCGGCGGTCATAGGTGACACATGCGGTAAACATCATATTGCGGGCATCCAGCCAAACACGCTTCTTGCCGACCGGTGAGCGGGCAAAGCCAGTTGGCTCAAGATCCACAACAATACATTCTGGAATAAGCTCCATCGAGGTTTCAAAGAATGTATTGCCTTCCGGACCACCATGGGTTTCCGGCTCCGAGTTTGGATTGCTACCGTGCCAGTTTTCCGAAATACCGCCAAGCATTGGCTTACGGTCCACCACATTGTAATTGCCCCAAGTCAACATTGGGTCACCAGCGCACCAGCCGTCTGACAAGAACAGGGTAATGCCAGGAACAAGAGGTTCAAAACGTTGGCTCGATGGGAAACGACGCACCCGCTTGAAGGCAGGAATATAGCCAAATAGATCCGGCATTTTGCGTTGATCATAATACCATGTGTTGACGAAAGACGTACCGCGCGAATCATTGGGATGGGTAAACCAAATCGAGTTATAGCGCAGCAAGTCCTCGCGACCTTCCCAATAAGGCGTATCGCTATTAACCATGCCGACTGTGTTCTGCTCAGCCCAGCAGAAATCATACTGATATTGCTCTTTACCATCTGGCCCGATATCCCAGTCACGAATGGCATATAGGCTGGCATCGTGTCGACCCCAGCTCAATGTTAAATTGGCATAGGCTTCCAAGCCACTTTTGGCTTCTGGGAATGGATTACCACCAATCCACGGCTTGCCGTCTTTGGTTACTACATTGCCATTCTCATCCAAGACAGCCTGGCCTTGGTTACGAACCGTTGCTTCGAGATATTCATGCGGGAACAGTTTGGTTGCGTCTGTTGTCGATTTAACAATTTTGATCCGGCGGCCCATATCCCTTACTTCGATATAAGCAATCGGATCCAACAGATCTTTCACATATTCCACATTGTCAGCCGTGATCATGTCGCCCGTGCTGACTTTACCTTTTGTATAAGCTTCAATGGACAAAAGCTCATCTGGGTAGGCTTTATCAAGTTCTTGGCCATTGGCAATAAGCGGCCACAGAGAGGTCAAAACCCCCGAGGCCATCACGCCCTTGCTAGCTCGCTCTAAGAACACCCTCCGACTAAAATTATGGTCATACTTTTTGACGTGCATAATGTATCCTCCTCTACATCAATAAACTTTCAAAAATGCGCAACGCGATATTTAGACATCCCCTCCCTTTAACGTTACGCTGAGGTGCCGCTCAAAACGCCACCCCTTCCCTCAGTAATCCTAAAATTCTTTGAAGCCATGAAGCTTGGTTTAACCAACCAAATTTCAAGTGGCAGCAATACCAATGCGACCAGCATGTTAATCAACATGACCATCACCAAGAGCAGCCCCATATCGGCCAAGAACTTCAGGCCAGATAGGAAATACCAAGGCAGGATCGCAATTAGGACAATGGTTGCAGTGAAAAAGATGGCCTTACCGGTTGTGGCAATGGCGCGCTCGATTGACGTGCCAACATCTTCGCATTGGTTATATTCTTCACAAATTCGGCTAAGCAGATAAATGCCGTAATCAATGCCGACCCCCACGCCGATCGCGGTAATCGGCAACGTGTTCACAT
>Ga0102812_10002149_pt1 | contig 13362 bp, 11 predicted proteins | sample ColrivemetaGS713_FD_79334 | JGI IMG/M metagenome (GOLD analysis project Ga0102812, IMG submission 79334) | Estuarine microbial communities from the Columbia River estuary - Flood tide ETM metaG S.713 | ecosystem: Environmental > Aquatic > Marine > Intertidal zone > Estuary | place: USA... | reverse complement strand
ATTGATGTTGATGTGTTTTCTCTAAATAACAATCAAACCACGGCATGGATCAAGTCTGAAGATTGGGATAAAAAATATTCTGTTTTTTATGAACAGTTTGAAGGGTTTACTCTTGTATTTGCTTATTCATTCCATAATTTAGCAGATGATTAAAAGTGTCTTACAGCATATTGTCAAATCCAAAAAAATTGGCAAGAAACTACTTGCAGTCTTATTGGATCCTGACAAAGTAAATCTTGAAGACCTTCCTGCACTTTCGAAAAAAATAAACAAAAATGCTGATTTTATTTTTGTTGGAGGAAGTACCGTTTCTGAAGGTGTCACTGAAAATTTAGTGCGGTCTTTAAAGAAAAAATCCTCCCTGCCAATTGTCATTTTTCCTGGTGATCATACGCAGATTACAGAGGATGCAAATGCCATTTTGTTTTTATCCTTATTGTCAGGTGAAAACCCTGAATATTTAATTAAACAACAAATAAAATCTGTTTCTAAATTGCAAAGATCGCAATTAGAAATTATACCAACTGGTTATATTTTGATAAATGGAGGACATGAAAGTTCCGTTCAAAAAGTGAGCAAAACAAAACCCGTTGACTCTACTGATATTTCGCTGGCCACTAAGATTGCGATTGCAGGAATGTATATGGGTAAGCAACTTATTTATCTAGAAGCTGGCAGTGGGGCAAAAAATCCTGTTCCTAATTCATTACTAAAAAAAGTGGCAGAAAATTTAACTATTCCAATACTAGTAGGAGGAGGTATTCGAACACAAAAACAATTAGATGATGCCTATAAAAATGGTGCTGATGTAGTTGTTATTGGTTCTGCTTTTGAAGAGAATATTGAAATATTCAATCATATAAAAAACTAGATGAATACACTTGTTGATTTTTTTATTGACCCTTATAGAAATGCTGAGGTCACTCATATTATACTGGAGCTTTTAGCAGCTTTATTTGGTGTGATCAGTGTTTTTTACGCTAAGAAAGAAAATATTCTAGTTTTCCCAACCGGCATCATCAGTACTGGGATCTATGTTTACTTATTGTCACAATGGAGTTTGTACGGCGATCTAGTCATCAATATTTATTATACTCTAATGAGTATTTATGGCTGGTATATATGGAGTAAATTCATAGATAATAAAAAACAACACATTTCAATAAGTAGAACCAATTTTAGAGATAAATTGAAAACTATTGGTATTTTCATATTCACTTCAATCTTCGTTATTTTGATTTACAGGCACTATGATGTGATGCCTAACAAATTTGGTTTCTCAGAGTCTATAAGTTATGCTTATACAAATATGACTTCCGGAAGTTTAGAGGATTTTAGAAAAATTACACCTTTTTTAGACACATTTACTACAGGAATTTTCTTTGCAGCCATGTGGCTCATGGCAAATAAAAAAATAGAAAATTGGATATTTTGGATAGTAGGTAATATTGCTTCAATTCCATTATATTTTATAAAAGGTTACGGTTTTACTGGAATTCAATACACAATTTTCTTAATTTTAGCAATTCAAGGTTACCTAGCATGGAAAAAAAGCTTAAACAACAAAAAGCAAATATTTTAAAAATAGTTTTATTTGGCCCTGAATCTACAGGTAAAACTACACTTTCTATAAAGCTTGCACATCATTACAATACCGTTTGGGTAGCAGAATATGCAAGAGCATATTTACAAAACAAGTGGAATAATGAGCGTAAAACATGTGAAAATTCTGATCTTTTACCAATTGCCATAGGGCAAATGGAATTAGAAAATCAATTAGCTAAAAAAGCTGATAAGGTTCTTCTTTGTGATACTGATTTATTAGAGACCAAAGTATATTCAGAAGAATACTATGGGGGTATTGTAGATCCTATGCTAGAAAAAGCAGCTGTTGAAAATACATATGACTTATACCTTTTAACTTATATAGACACTCCTTGGGAAGCAGATGATTTACGGGATAGACCAGGACAACGCCTTGAAATGTTTAATGCTTTTGAAAATGCCTTAAAAAAAAATAATCGTCCATATATTCTACTCAAAGGAGATAAAATTACACGTTTACAAACCGCTATTAAAGCCATTGATAGTTTATTAGAAAAAAGAAAGGATCTCGATAGTTTTTCTGATAATTTAACGGATATTGACATGCATTTTTTACACCAAAACTTAGACCATCCTAATTATAACTTCTAATTGTGGATGTCAAAAATCTTATAAAAGAACTGGGCTTTAAAGCTGTAAAAAGTGGCGGGGCTGGTGGTCAACATGTTAATAAAGTGTCTTCTAAAGTTGAATTGACCTTTGCTATTGAATCTTCCAACGAATTATCTGTAAAACAAAAAGAATTACTTCTTAAAAACTTATCTTCCAGATTATCAAAGGAGAAAGTTTTAATTCTTTTTTGTGATGAAAATAGAAGTCAGCATAAAAATAAAGAGATTGTCATTGAACGCTTTTTAAAAATAATCCATAAAGGGTTAATAGTTCCAAAAAAACGTAAACCAACTAAAATTAGCAGGTCTGCTATTCAAAAAAGGTTAGAAAAAAAGAAAAAGATGTCTCTAAAAAAAATCCATAGGAAGAAACCAAAACCTGATTAAAAACTTTTTTGAATTTTAGTTGCCAATTCACTTTTCATTTATACCTTTGACCCACCTAAAAAGGGGTGTTTGCGATATTGTAATCTGAGAATATACCCATTGAACCTGAACAGGCAATGCTGTTAAGGAAACTAGACTAAAGTCGTCTTTAGTATATTTTTATTTTCCCTCTTTTTATTTTAATTTTTTTGAAAATGAAATATCGAAAATTGAATGATTTTAAATGAAAAATAAATTACTCTTTCTTCTATTTTTAATTGGATTTCTTGCAAATGCGCAAAAATCTGATATTAAAAAAGATACTATAAAACTGGATGAAGTTCTCGTAAGGGCCGTTAGAGTGCTTGCAGAATCTCCTATTACGCACTCTAACATATCTAAAGAAAAATTGTCGAAGCGAAACCTTGGTCAAGACATTCCTATTTTAATGAATTTTTTACCATCTGTTGTTACCACTAGTGACGCTGGTGCAGGGGTTGGTTATACAGGAATCCGTGTTAGGGGTGTAAGTGCACAATCTACCAATATTACTATCAACGGAATACCTTATAACGACGCAGAGTCTTTAGGGACCTATTGGGTTGATTTACCTGATTTCACATCTTCGACTGAAAGTTTACAATTACAAAGAGGTATTGGTACATCAACTAATGGATCTGGAGCATTCGGAGCTAGCCTTAATTTACTAACGGATGCCATAGAAGAAAAAGCCGGAGGAGAATTAAGCAATTCTTTTGGCTCTTTTAACACAAGAAAACACACTTTGAAGTATAGTACAGGGATACTTAATGAGCATTTCGAAGTAGCCGGAAGACTTTCTAAAATAAAATCTGACGGATATATAGACAGAGCGACCGCCAATTTATATTCTTATTTTTTACAAGCCTCTTATGTCAAAGAAAATACATTGATTAAGGCTTTGGCTTTTGGAGGTCATGAAGTCACCTATCAAGCATGGAATGGTGTAAGTAAAGAACAAATAAACGACTATGGCAGAACTTATAACCCTTCAGGTGAATATACTGATGAAAATGGCAATACACTTTTTCATGATAATGAAATAGACCATTACAATCAATATCATGTTCAATTGCACTGGAATGAAAGATGGAATAGTAATTGGTCATCAAATGTCAGTTTAAATTCTACCCAAGGGAATGGTTATTTTGAACAATACAAAGAAGATCAGGATTTTACGGATTACGATTTTACAGAAATTACTGTTGGTAATGAAACCATAAATACCACAGATTTAATAAGACGAAGATGGTTAGATAACGATTTTTATGTAGTAAGCGCAAATGTAAATTATAGAAAAGAAAATCTAAAATTAATCCTCGGAGCCTTCTACAGTCATTATACAAGCGATCATTTTGGTGAAGTAATCTGGGCGCAAGCCATCAACAATAGTGAATTAGGAAATTATTATTACGAAAGTGAAAGTAAGAAAAATGATATGAATTTCTTCGCAAAAGCTACCTATAAAATCAACAATAAAATTAGCTTATTTGCAGATATACAATCACGTTTTATTGATTACAAAACCAAAGGGGTCACTTCTGATAGAAGTCCAATTGATATTGATAAAACGTATAATTTTTTCAACCCAAAAGCGGGGGTCACTTATATTATAAATAAATCTAATCATTTGTATTTTTCATATGCAAGAGCCAATAGAGAGCCAAGCAGAAATGATTTTGAGAATGGAAATCCTAAACCAGAAAAATTGAATGATTTTGAACTAGGCTGGAGACTGCGACATAACGAGATTGTATTGAATTCTAATGTGTATTTTATGAAATACCAAGATCAATTAATTCTCACTGGTGAAATTGATGATGTTGGATCTCCAATTAGAACAAATAGTGGAAAAAGTTTTCGTTTGGGTATTGAAGTTGATGCTTCCATACCATTATCAAACAAATTTGTTTGGCAACCTAATATTTCTTTGAGTAGTCATAAAAACATAGACTATATTACACCTATTGATGGTGTTTTAGTGAATCTTGGAAATACTAATATTTCCTTTTCTCCATCAGTAGTTGCTGGAAATCAAATACAATTTATTCCTAATGACAAATTTCAGTTAGCATTTTTATCCAAATATGTTGGAGAGCAATTTTTAGGGAATGTTGATTCTGATTTCTCCAAATTGGATGCTTATTTTATCAATGACTTGTCTGTCAATTATGAATTAAAAGTAAATTCGTTTTTTAAATCAATTACCCTGTCTGGATTGGTCAATAATATTTTTAATGAAAAATATATCTCAAACGGATATTATTATACCTATGACGACACCTGGTCTAACCCAGGAAACACAACAACCATAGAAGGTGCGGGGTATTACCCTCAAGCTACTACGAATTTTCTGATTGGAATGACCTTGAAGTTTTAATTAAAGAAGCCCAAACAGCCACTGCTGCAATTATAAAACGAACCAATTTGTCAATGCTTCCTATATTTTTTGTCATGACACTTATAATTTAAAGATGATGTACACATTGTTATTCGTCTACATGATAGTATTTTCTAATATGCCTCTTAACATAAAAAAATCTGGAGATTCCAATAATTAATAAAATAGGGGCAATTAGAATAAAAACATAACCCAAATCCTTAATTTCCTGTAAAAATTCCAGTTTTAAGATTGCAAAACCTGAGCTCAAAAAAACAATAAAAGTTCTAAAATAGGCTAAAAAAGTTCTCTCATTTGCCAGTTTTGTTCTTTCCAGAGCAACAACATCTCTAAGTGTCAGTTCTAGTTTAGCCATAATGTCTTAATTTTTAATTCTACCCGAAGCACAGCTTACAAAAGACTTCGCTTTATGCAACATGGTATTAGCATCTCCAATTTCAGGGTAGCCCATTTTTGAAAGTTTTTCCTTCGCAGCTAATACGACTATATCATTTTCAGAATCTATAGTAACCTCTGATCTTTCTAAATCTATGTTTACTTCAGATATACCCTCTATAGACAACATCCCGTTTTTTACAGTAGTAGCACAACCTCCGCATTTGAGGTTTAATATTTCAATTTTTGTAGGCATTAATTAATTATTTTAAAATTGTTCTTTTCCCAGTTTATAATTCCACCTTGAAGGTCGTATATTTTTGTAAACCCTTGTTCTTTTAATTTTGCAGCAGCGTTACTGCTTCTCTTACCACTTCTGCAATAGACATAAATTTCTTTATTTTTATCAAATTTAGACATTTGACCCATAAAATCAGCCCCTAAAAAATTAATGTTATTAGAACCTTCAATGTGCCCTGCAGCATATTCTTCCGGCCTGCGAACATCTATTAATTGAATATCTCCTAATTTTGATTGTAAATCATTTGGACTTATTAACGCAACCACTTGTTTTGTTTGTACAACGGTTGTTTCACTATCCTTTACTTCTTTTTTTGCAGAATTTTGAGCACAGCTAAAAAAAGTCAAACTGATTAAAACTACAACTAATTTTAAATTTTTTAAATTCATTTTATTTCTAATTATTGATTTCTATTTTATAAAAAAAGGGAGTTTGAATAAACTCCCTTTTAAATAACTTAATTAACATTATAATAATGTTGTTGGACAAACATATTCTGTTAAAGGAGCCTTGGTTTCTTTAAGATCATTAAATCCTCCTCTAATATCTGTTACTTTTTCTACACCATTTGCTTTAAAAATAGAAGCTGCGATTAATGATCTATAGCCACTTGCACAGTGTAAAAAATATTCTTTACTAAGGTCTATTTCGGCAAAATTAGAGTGAATAGACTCTAATGGGAAATTTTCTACACCCTCAACATGTTCAGATAGATACTCAGATTCTCTTCGAACATCTACTGGTTTTTCCATAGAGCCTTCCGCTAATTTATCTGCAAATTTAGCAGCAGATATGGAACCTATAACATCAACTTCAAAACCATGACTTTTCCAATTTGACATCCCACCTTCTAAATATCCTAAAGTATTGTCATAACCTACTCTTGAAAATCGGGTTACAATTTCGTTAACTCTGTTTTCACTATCAGCAATAAAAATAATCTTTTGATTTATATCTTTGATGAGAGACCCAACCCAAGGTGCAAAATTTCCATCAATCCCTATGTACCAAGCTCCAGGTACAGTACCTTCTTCAGCATATAGTTCTTTAGAACGAGTGTCAACAACTAAAACATCTTTTTGATTACTCAAATCTTTAAATGTTGCTGCGTCAAGAGGTGTTGTTCCTTTATGTAGAATGTCTTCAATGCTAACATTGATAGTTTTGTTCATTCTTACATTGTTAGGGAAATATTGTGGTGGTGGTTTTAAACCGGTAGTAACCTCTACTACAAACTCATCTTTAGTCATGTCTGCTCTCAAAGCATAGTTTGTTTTCTTTTGATTACCTAAGGTGTCAAAGGTTTCAGAACTCATGTTTTTACCGCAAGACGAACCGGCACCATGTGCTGGATAAACAAGTATATCATCTGGTAAGGTCATTATTTTATTTCGTAATGAATCGAATAAGTGACCGGCTAAATCAACCTCTGTGATGGATCCGTCTTTAGTGGCTAGATCCGGACGACCAACATCACCAATAAACAAGCAATCTCCTGTCAAAACATAAGGAGAGTTTCCTTCTTCATTTGTTATTAAATAGGACGCGGATTCCATGGTATGACCAGGAGTATGTAATAGAGTTAGTTTACCTCCTCCTAAAGGAAATTCTTCGCCATCCTTCCCGTTATAAATTTCATATTGTGTTTTTGCCCCTGGGCCAAATACTATTTTAGCGCCGGTTTTTTTGGCTAAGTCATATTGACCAGAAACAAAATCAGCATGAAAATGGGTTAAAAACACATATTTAATTTTAGCTTTATCAGCTTCAGCCATTCTAATATATGGTTCTGTTTCTCTTAAAGGGTCAACGATTGCCACTTCCCCATTTGACTCAATATAATAAGCCATTTCCGCAAGACAACCGGTAAATAATTGTTCAACTTTCATCTCAATAATTTTTAAGTTACTATTCTACTTTTAGCAATTCAAAGTTAGCTAAAGTTACAATTATTTTTGTAACACTTGTTACACTTAATTGGTTTTTAACGTTTTATTAGCTTAAAGAAACTTCTTAAGTTGCTTAGAATTACTTTATATTTTTAACCTAGATTAATTAGATTGGTCAATATATTTCTTAAATTTTTTTTCTTTTGGGGTATTATTACTAAGCGCCTCATAATCATCAACGGCTTCTTGAATACTCATAAAAAAATGATCCTCTTTCATCTTTTTTATAAATCCTGATTTTATCATTTTGTCACGAACAGGACCTTTTATCCCGGTAAAATATACATCGACATTTCTTAATTTAAAGTCTTCCACAATTTCTTCAAGTGCATGTATTGCAGTACTGTCAATATTGTTGATACTTTCACCATCGATGATCAGGAGTTTTAATTTACCTTCTTTACGTTTTTCATAATCATATAACTTATCTTTAAAATAATTAATATTTGCAAAAAACAATTGCGCATCAAATCGATATATTAAAACATCTTGCTTTTCTTCTAAGTTATCAAACCTTTTTATATTTCTATAAAAATGTGAATTAGGTACTTTAGCCAACTGCGCTGTATGAGGATTCGTTGTTTTAAATAGGACCATCGCCAATGATAATACAACTCCTAAACCGATTCCTGGTTCCACACCAAAAATTAGAGTTGCTAAAAAGGTTGCTATTAGCATCCAAAAATCCAAGGGGTTACTTTTCCATAAAAAAATAGCTTCTTTATAGTCAATTAAACCGAAAACAGCTACCATAATAACCGATGCCAAAATAGCTTTTGGTAAATTATAAAAATATGGAGTTAAGAAAAGTAATGTAATTACAATTAAAAGAGCACTTATAAGCGCCGCTAAGCCCGTTTTAGCACCTGCCTGATCATTTACCGCTGTTCTTGAAAAACCTCCTGTAGTTGGATATGATTGGAAAAAAGATCCCAATATATTAGCCAGGCCCAATGAAACGAGCTCTTGGTTTGGTACTACCTTATAATTTCTATGTTTTGTTTGAATAGCCTTGGCAACAGCAATACTTTCCATAAAGCTTACCAAAGCAATGGTTAAAGCCATTGGTACTAATAACTCAATAATTTTTAAATCGAAAAGTGGAATTTGAAATTTTGGTAAGGAGCTTGGAATATCCTTGATGATATTTACGGCATATTCTCCCTTTCCAAGATTAAAAACAGAAACCACAACTATCCCAAAAACAACTGCAAATAATTGAGAAGGTAAGGATTTATGGATTTTTTTTACCCCTATAATTATCAATATCCCAACAGCGCCAATAGCAAAAGCTACCCAATTGATCTCATCAATTTTATTTATGGCATTTAATATAATTTCATTAATTCGATGACTTCTAGAAATTTCAATACCTAGCAAATGCTTTAATTGACTCAACCCTATGATCAATGCAGCAGCAGAAGTAAATCCGCTTATAACCGGGTGCGATAAAAAATTAACTAAAAACCCTAATCTAAAAACCCCTAAAAGAAATTGTATCGCTCCAACTAAAAAAGCTAATAATATGGCATAAAAAATATAATCTGTTATAGCCAACCCTTCAAATGACCCAATAGCAGTAGCCGTAAGTAAAGAAACCATAGCCACCGGACCTACAGCTAATTGTCTAGACGTGCCAAAAATGGCATAAACAATCAGCGGCACAATAGAAGCATATAGACCATAGACAGCTGGCAAACCCGCAATGGATGCATACGCCATACCCTGTGGGATAAGCATAACCCCAACTGTTAGACCGGCGCCCATATCACCCTTAAGCCATTCTTTATTGTATTTAGGGAGCCAATCAAGTATTGGAAAAATTGATTTAAGGATCATCGAATATTTAGATTTTTTGCGGTAAAGATATTGTATCTTTTTCTTTTCTACCTAAGGAATAATTCATAAAAATATCAGATGTAGATTTAGATATTACATACATCAAATGCTTTTACTTTACACGGTTTATTTATTTTTTTATGTATTTCAACAATGGCAATTTCTTTATCTTTAAAGAATGTTTCACTACCCATTTTTTCTATAAAACCACCTTTTCTAAGTATGTCCTGACTTATTATTTTTAAGCCGGAAATAAAAATTCCACCACGATTTTGTTGCCATTTTACAACTTCATTATTGAGCCACTCTGCGGCAGCCAAATCAATAAAATTGATTCCGTCTGCGGCAATTAAAACATACTGAATCCTATTTTCATCATACAATTTTGATATAAAATCTGAGATCTTATCAATAGATCCAAAATATAAGGACCCATCAATACGTACTATTTTTAAATTAGAACATTCTACTGCTTCCTCATCTCGAATAATGTTAACCAATTTTTTATCCTTATCTATACCCATTGTTGCTATGTTTGGTTGTGAAGTACGTTCCATATAAAAGAAAAAGGATGTCAAAATACCTGCAATCAATGCGAATTCAAGATCAAAAAATAAGGTTCCTAATAATGTAATCGCCAAAACAACCAATTCCTTTCCGCTACTTTTATATACTTGTTTTATATGATGTATATCTATGAGATTATATCCTACTAATAAAATTATTCCACCCATTGCAGCCTTTGGCAAAAAGGAAGCAAATTGGGCAAAAAGCAACAAAACGATCATTAAAAAAATGGAGGCAAAAATTGCAGACATCGGTGTTTTTGCTCCAGCTTGATGATTAACTCCCGAGCGCGTGAAAGAACCTGAGCCTGCATAACTTGAAAAGAAGCTCGCCACTAAATTCGATAATCCCTGACCTATAAACTCCTGGTTTCCATCAATTTTTTGATGTGTATGTAATCCTATTGCCTTTGCTATTGCCACCGCCTCGATCAAGCCCAGTAAAGCTAAAACCATGGCCCCAGAACTTAATTTATTTATATTATGATACGACAAATCAGGCATCCTAAATGGGGGAAGATTCGATGGTATATCCCCAACTGTTTGAATTCCATTGGCCTCACCCCCTAAAAAAATGGCCATAAGAGTCCCTAATACCATAGCAATAAGCATATAATACCTCGACAAAGGCTTTATAAAAATTTTAATGACCAAGGCAATAGATAAGGTTCCCATAGCAACAGCGAATACATACCAATTAGTTTCAGAAATATGATTTACTAAATAAGAAACTATTTCTGCTATTGTACTTCCCTGAGGAACTTTAATTCCGAATACATGTGTTAATTGCTTGAATGCTATTAAAATACCTGCACCAGCAGTAAATCCAATAATTACGGAATGAGAAACAAAATTTACCAGTTTTCCCATTTTTAACAATCCCATGGCAAATTGAAAAAATCCTGCCAAAAATGTCAATACCAAAGCAAGAGAAACAAACCCTTCCAAATCAGTTTCCGGATTTACAAATTTTACCAAAGTAGAATAAACTACTATTGAAATAGCTGTAGTTGGTCCAGAAATTAGATGATACGAAGAACCGAACAAAGCTGCAATTATTGGCGTTATCATTGCCGTATAAAACCCATAAATAGGAGGTAATCCGGCAATCATTGCAAAAGCAACCGCTTGAGGAATCACTATTATAGTGCCAGTAATGCCTGCTATTAAATCATCTTTTAATGATCCTTTTGCAAGAGGTAACCACAATAAAAAAGGAAATATCTTATGAAGCATTTCTAAATTTAAGTATTTCGGATTTGAAAAATTAATTACAAAATTTCTGCATCCAGGTAATTATTGGAATACAGAAATTTCATATTTAATTAATGTTATTTTTCGTCTTTATCAATATAATAGCAACCTCCCTTTGATTTATCTGGAGTAAAAGCTCTATTAAACCAAAGTGGCCTTCTTTCTCCATTTGGTCCTGGTGCCGGACGCGTCATGGCCAACCACTCCTTATAGACCTCATGTGATTTATTGGTATCCACAAAAATATCACCATATTTTTCTCCTGATGCAGGCTTCTCAATTCTAACTCTTTGATGCCAAGTATGCATTCCACTTATTGGATCTGGATGTACAGCATGCGTGATATTCTGATGCACTCCACCATCTTTCCAGAAAATTCGTTTTGAGTCTTGATCATCGGATTCAAAAGGTGTTATTCCTGACAAGGTATTCATTTTCCATCCACCCTTTCCGTCACTTTGAATATCCACCGTATTGGTTGCCCAACGATTTCCTGTTTTATCTTGAGGTCTTCTCCATCTGCCAATATGGTGAGAACAAGCAACTACTCCAGGTTTCATACCTTGAGTTACCCATACCTTATCAATAAAAAAACCAATATCTGTATTCATTTTTACTAAATCACCTGTTTGAAAGCCCCATTTTGCAGCGTCATCCGGGTGCATCCAAATCGGATTTCTATTAGAAATTTCTACCAACCATTTAGCATTACCCGAACGCGAGTGAATTAAAGTTGGTAATCTGAATGTAGGGACTAATACATATTCACCTTTTGACTTATCTAAAACATCATTATGAATATGACTTTTAATATAAGTTGGTGTTGCATACTCCGGCCATTTCCAATCCACCATTGTTTGCGAATAATATTCATTTTTACGAGATGGTGTTGGAAAACCAACCATGGCTTCCCCATTTATCATAACTCCTATCTCTTTGCCATCTTTAGAAATTACTTCCGTTTTAGGATCCACCTTAGAACCTTTTAACTGTTCTTCGGTCAGCAATCTTTCATTCATTTTATAAGACGCTCCTTTTTCAATTTCGTAGGCGCCATACTTCTTCATGTATTCTAAGGCCGCAAATTGTCCGGTAAATCCATCCGCTTCAGCAGCTTCGTTTAATCCGTCAATTCTTTCAAAAATATATTGGTAGTACTCATCAACTGTAATTTTTTTACCTGGCCTGTACGGTGATTCAAATGTTTTACGGATCCCCATACTTCCATCTGGATCAATTCTCCAAGAAAGTTCAATGAAAAATTCATCTTCTTCCCAAACCTCACCGGGATTGGCTTGATAAGTGAATTCAACAGGATTTCCATTTCTCCTTGCTGCTTCCCGTAATACGGGCTGACGAAACGCAACCCAAGTGCCTCCGTGAGTGGCATAGCTATTTAGATCATGACGTTCTGATGCCAAGCCCATCGGTAATACATAATCTGCATAAAATGCCGTTTCGCTCCATATTGGTGTTAGTGCAGCATGTAAACCAAATTTACTTTCATCAGAGAACATTTCCATCCAGGTAAACCCATCAGGATAAGTCCAAACAGGATTAAATACTCTTGAAAAATAAACGTCCATTTTACCTCGTCCTTCTTTTAAGAAATGTGGCAATAACTGACTCATCTCAAAGAAAGCCAACGGATATTCTTTTGGGAAATGCAATTCATTCCAAACTTTCTGAGGGGCTGGAGGATTTGGTTGTGTTGGTTTAAATTTATTCCAAGAATTTGGAGATGTTCCTCCTTTGGCTCCTACAGCGCCTGTCAATACAGTTAAAAAATGTAAACATCTGGCAACAGCCCAGCCACCAAGGTTGGAAGCCCCTGCAGCCCTCCAGTTATGAGATGCAAAACGCTCGCCTGCTTCGCCAATTTGACGCGCTATTTCAATAATCATTTCGGCTTTTACACCTGATTCTTTTTCAGCAAATTCCGGAGTAAATTCTTTATACTCCTCGATCATTGCTGCAATATAATTTTCAAATTTTACTTCCTTATCACTATGACGGGCTTTTAAATATTCTTTCCAGTTTGTCCAGTTTTCAATAT
>Ga0102812_10002148_pt1 | contig 13362 bp, 13 predicted proteins | sample ColrivemetaGS713_FD_79334 | JGI IMG/M metagenome (GOLD analysis project Ga0102812, IMG submission 79334) | Estuarine microbial communities from the Columbia River estuary - Flood tide ETM metaG S.713 | ecosystem: Environmental > Aquatic > Marine > Intertidal zone > Estuary | place: USA... | reverse complement strand
GCTACACATGAATTTCTAGATTCACACAAAGCTTGACAGTTTTCTAGCTTAGTAAATTTTTTAGAAGTTTTAACGGTAGCAATTTTTCCTTGAAACATAATGTTTTCCTTTGCTTCAAAATTCATATCAGCAGCATATGAAGGGATCGCAAATAATACAAAAGTTAGTAATGAAAGTTTATATATATGATTCATTTTTATTCCTATGAGTTATTGATGTTAATGTTTACGGTGTAAACATAAGCTAGTCTACAGTATAATGTTTGCACTGTATACATTAAATAAGAATATAAATGTATATAATTAATTACTAATTTTTATATCTAGTAATTGGCTTGCTTCATTAATACTTCCCGCATTAATTACATTGATAAAACCATTGTCTAGAAGGATATTTCTAGCTTTACCTGATCTGTTGCCACTCCTGCAATAAAGATAAATTTCTTCATTTTTATCTATATAAGCAGTTATGTCTGAAATAGACTGCCATTCGACATGAATTGCTGTCTCAAGATGACCACTGTCCCATTCACTAGTTGATCTAACATCAATTATTGTTTGAGCAGTAATATGTATAGAAAATAAAAATACTATGGCTAATAATCTTAAATGCATTTAGCTTTTAACTCCAATCTTCAATTATTAGATCCGAAGCTTTTTCTGCAATCATTATTGTTGGTGCATTTGTATTTCCACCAATCAATGTTGGCATGATTGATGCATCTACAACCCTTAACCCATCTAGCCTATAAACTTTTAATTTATTGTTAACTACTGCCATTTCATCTTTGCCCATCATGCATGTTCCAACTGGATGGTAAACAGTATCTGCCTCTTCTCTTATAGCTTGTTCTATATCATTATCATCATCAAGATCAATAGGTCTGTAGACATGCTTGCTTGTATACTTTGATAGAGGTTCTTTATTCATTATTTTCATCATTTTTTTATATCCTTCTATCATGTCTTTCATATCATCCGGATGAGACAAAAACTTAGGGTCAATTTTTGGATCTTCAAAAGGATCAGCTGACTTTAATGTTACCTCACCTCTTGATTTAGGCCTCAATAAACATGTATGACAGCTTATACCTGTACCCCATAATTGTTGACGACCATGGTCAACAACCATTCCTGGTGCAAAATGAAGCTGTATATCTGGAATAGAGATATCATTTCTAGATCTTATAAATCCTCCAGCTTCTGCAACCGTAGAAGTAAATAATCCAGTTCTAGTCAAAATATATTTTAGAATTTCATATGGAAATTTTAAAAATATAGTACCTAAAGAAAAACCAATTAAATTAATAGATTTATGTTTGTGCACTGATAAATAGTCGATATGATCTTGAAGATTTTTTCCAACCCCTGGCAGGTCTACCTTATGCTCAATTCCGTGTTTTACAATCTCTTCCCTTGGACCAATTCCTGATCTTAATAAAATTTGCGGAGATCCAAATGCGCCAGATGATAATAAAACTTCTTTTTTTGCATTAACTTCAAACTTCTCTCCCTCTTCATTAATACAAAGAACGCCAGAAGCTCTTCCGTCCTCAATAATAATTTTATCTACATTTGTATCAGTTAATATTGTTAAGTTTTCTCTATCAAGTATTGGAACTAAATAAGCTTTTGCAGCACTACATCTTTTTCCATCTTTTTGTGTGGTTTGATAGTAGCCTACTCCCTCTTGACTTTCTCCGTTAAAATCTTCATTAAAACCAAAAATTGAAGATCCTGTTTTGACAAAATCATCAACAGATTTATTTTTATGTCTTATTTTTGAAACATTTAAAGGTCCATTTTTTCCATGAAATTCATTATCAAAAACTTCGTTGTGTTCAGCTTTCTTGAAATAAGGAAGCACTTCATCGAAAGACCAACCATCATTGCCGAGCTCAGACCAGTGATCATAATCCCACTTATGACCCCTAACATACAACATAGCATTAATAGAACTTGAACCGCCTAATGTCTTACCTCTTGGCTGGTAGCCTCTTCTATGCTCTTCTGATTGAGCCTCAACTTCATGCAATTCACCGGTAGAATCTACAACTGAGGATGCTGGCTCAGTTAATATAACCTTCTCAAATTCTTTTTGTGGTTCAGTATTATAGTTCCAACTATACTTACTTCCTTCACCAAGAAAAGCAAACCCCAATGGAACATGCAGTCTCATGTCGTTATCTTTCGATCCAGCCTCAATAAGACAAACAGTAAAATTAGGATTTGTACTGAGCCTGTTTGCTAAGACACATCCAGCAGAACCAGCCCCTAAAATAATAAAATCATAATTTTTCATTTATCTATACTCTAATTAATAGTTTATTAAGTTTATGATTTCAATTACAAACTGTAAACTTATATGTATAGAAAAATTTGGTTACACATTGAGTATATTTAATGGTTTTATAATTTTTTGGATTTTGTTAGGTGCTATAACCTTTATATATCTATTTTTTGTAAGTGCTCCATACGGAAGACACATTAGAAAAGGATGGGGTAGAAATATTTCTGCAAGGGCTGGATGGGTGGTAATGGAATCACCCTGCGTGTTAATTATGTTAATTTACGCATTCATTGTAAAAGATGATTTAGAATCTCTGCATATAATATTTTTATCACTGTGGTTGCTTCACTATGTCCACAGATCTTTTATTTACCCATTTGTTATTGATATGACAAACCCAAAGATGCCAATAAGTATTGCTGTGTCTGCATTCTTTTTTAATATAGTTAATGTAAATCTTCAAGCATTTGGTATTTATTATTTGACTGATTATTCTCAAGATTGGATGTATAGCTATATATTCTTTTTTGGATTATTTATCTTTTTAATAGGCATGTACATAAATATAAAGTCTGATTATCTTATTGTTGCCTTAAGACGAGATAAAGGTCCTGGATATCATTTACCTTCAAAATTTATGCATAAATATATATCTTCTCCCAATTACTTTGGGGAGATAATAGAGTGGCTAGGATGGGCTATCTTGACATGGAGTATCTCAGGGGCTGTCTTTGCTCTCTGGACTATAGCCAATTTATTTCCAAGGGCACTTGCACACCACAAGTGGTATAAAGAAAAATTTGATGATTATCCAAGTAATAGAAAAGCTATCATTCCTGGAATTATTTAATCATTCCTAATTCTTTCATTTGATTTGCAATTTCAACAATTGATTCTTCTGCTGGCCTTGGACTCCAGCCTAAAATATTTTTTGCTTTAGAGGAATTAATACTTCTCAATCTTCCAAGAAAAGGCAAAGTCAATTTTAACTCCTTACTAAAATTAGCCATAATTTTTGTAAGCCAGACTGGAATTGCTAGAGTTGGTGCTTTATCAAAGCCATTTTCTCTAAGCAGCTTAGCAACATCTTTATACCATAAATCTTTTTCAGCTAATGCGAATCTTTCTCCATTTGAAGCTGGGATTTGCATAGCTAGAATATGAGCCGCTGCTACATCTTTAACATCCACATAACCAAACATAAGAGGAACAGCTACAGGCATTTTGCCACTAGCTACCATTTGAACTGCTTTATTTGACTCACCAATATCACCAGATAATGAGGCACCCACTACAAGAGCTGGATTTATTACAGCTAACTCAAAAGGATGATCTTCCTTTTCTACAAAATCCCAAGCAGCACGCTCTGCTAAAGTTTTACTTTTAGAATAATGACTTATTGCTGGGTTTTCTGGATCAGACCAGTCGCTTTCATCGTAGTAGCTTTTTTTCTCAAGCGTGTCAAAAATTGCAGCAACAGAAGATGTAAGTACGACTTTCTTTATATTATGCTTTTTTGCAAATGTTAATGCTCTATTAACTCCAGCAACCGCAGGTTTAACAAAAAAATCTTCATTATGAGGATCAAGAGCAATTGGCGAGGCGACATGTATAAGATAATCACATCCAGACATGCCCTCATCCCAACCGTAATCTTCTGTTAAGTTAAAAGTAAATAAATTTAGGTTCTCAGTAGAAGTATTATGTTTTTCCAATGCTTCTATAATTTCATTTTTTCTATCAGGAGATCTAACAGAACCATTTACTGCATACCCTTGGTTTAAAAGTTGATGAATGCAATGAAGTCCAATAAACCCTGTTGCCCCTGTTACCAATACTTTTTCCATTTTTTCTCCTAGATTTTGATTAATATAACACTAATAAAAATTATCTTTCCAATGCTGCAGCAAAAGATATTATTTCCTTATCCGACCAAGGCCTGCCAATTAAAGATATCCCAACCGGAAAATTATTAATTTTAAAATATGGAATTGTTATATGAGGCAAGCCACCAAAAGCGGCATAACCACCATTACCAAAAGAAAGAATTTCTTTTGAAGCTTTTCTATCTCCACCTTCGTAATTAATTTTCCAAGCAGGGCCCCTTGTAAGACCTATAAATGCATCTAGGTTGTACTGCTCCATTAGGTTTATTGTTTTATTAGTTGCATTCCTTAAAACAACTTTAGATTCTGCATATTTAGCTTTGTCTTGAGCTGCTTCAATTGCAGCATAAAAAATCTCCTGCTTGAAAAAAGGCATTACTAGGTCAGAATTTTCGTTATTAAATTCAATAATCTCCTTGAGAGATTTTTTGTTTTCTGATGAATATTTAAGATACTTTTCAAGACCATGTTTAAATTCATATAAGAGCAAAAAATATTCTTCTTCAGATGGATATGACCTATTATCTTCAATAAAAATAATTTCACCCCCAAGCTCAGTAATATCCCGCTGTAATTTCTTTAGAAATTTTTTACCATATTCGGTATCAAATCCAGACTCAAGTAAACCAAATCTTTTTCCAAGCAATGTTCTATTATCTGCAGCTTCTCTAAAATTAAAATCAAAGTTCTTTGGAATTATTTTTGTTTTTGCATCTTTATGATCGATACCGGCTATGCTTTGGAGAGTTTGAGCAACTATCTCAACTGAAATACCCATAGGTCCAGCAGTATCCTGAGACTCTGATATAGGTATTATTCCAGTTCTGCTAACCAAACCAACTGTAGGTTTCATACCAACTACACCAACAACTGAAGCTGGACAAGTTATGGAACCATTTGTTTCAGTGCCGATAGCAACATCGACTATACCTGATGCCACTGCAACTGCAGACCCAGAACTTGAGCCACAAGGATTATATGCTTTATCAATTGGGTGTACTGTTTGCCCATTAATACTTGACCAGCCACTAACTGAGCTTGTTGACCTGAAATTTGCCCACTCCGATAGATTAGCCTTACCTTTAATATAAAAGCCATTAAGAAGTAGTTTATCTATTAAGAAAGCGTTTTGTTTAGCCACATTGTCTTTTAGGGCAATAGATCCGGCAGAAGTTACTCTTCCCTCGATATCAATATTATCTTTGATAACGATGTTTATCTTGGTCTTATCATTGGACGAAGGATACATCTCAATTAATGAGTTAAAATTATCCGCATACATGTTGGGAAAAACTAATAATATAAGAAAACAATTTTTCATAGGAAACAATATTGTACAAGATTTATTTGACTCTTTATTGATGTAAAGTTTGCTTGACAAAAAAAATATTAATATAATGTTGATACAATTTTTTACTAAACATATTATGAAAAAGATCACTTCTATAATTTTTATCATTTGCTTTCTTTCACTTAATCTTACAGCGGATATTAATAAAAGCCCCAATGATCCAAGAAAATATTCTACATTCACACTCAAGAATGGTATTGAAGTTGTTACAGTAAGTGATCCAAAACTTGCCACCTCAGCTGCAACCTTGAGTATTGGTGTTGGGCAGTTTCAAGACCCTGAGAATGCTCAAGGGATTGCGCACTTTCTTGAACATATGATTTTTATGGGTTCAGAGAAATATAAATCTCCTAATGAATATATGCAGTTTATCAGCGAAAATGGAGGATCTACCAATGCATTTACTGCTGCAGAACAAACAACATATCTATTTTCAATTAATAGCAGAATGTTCTCTCAAGGACTGGACAGGCTAAGCTCAGCCATAAAGGCTCCTTTATTTGATGCATCTATGGTTGAAAAAGAAATAAGTGCAGTCAATTCTGAATGGTTACTTTTAAGGCAAAGCGATCAATTTGTAGTTAATCGTGTAACAGTAAATACAACAAACCCAAATCATCCAAAGTCTCAACTTGGTGTTGGTAATAACGAAACTTTATCAAGAGATAAAGATGTTCTCCTCTCATCTCTTAGAGATTTTTATAATCAATATTACTCAGCCAATCTAATGAAATTAGTTCTTGTCGGAAATCAATCATCTCGAGAACTAAAATCATATGCAAAAAAGTATTTTGGTAATATCAAAAACAAAAATATTGAAAGGCCTATAACAAAACAGTCCGGATATCTAAAAGACAGTCTTTTAAAAAATATTTACGTTCAAACAAAGGGGGGAACCCCCTCTCTAACTCTAGAATTCCCCTTAAAAGATAATAGAGATAAGTGGAGATCAAAACCAAATCAATATGTTTCAAGACTTTTAAACTCACAAGAAGAAGATTCTCTTTTTTCATTCTTAACTGATGAGGGTTACATTGAGGGTGGAGGAGGTTCTATTAATCCAAATGTCTGGGGTGCTGATGGAGCAGTTTTTATCGATTTTACTCTAACAAATAAAGGAATAAGTAATAAAGATTTAATAATAGATTTAACATTTAAGTACATTGATTTGATATCTTCTAAAGGGATTGATAAGAAATATTATGATGAAATGAAAGCAATCAATGATAGAGAGTTTGATGATTATACTCCTCCTGAAGCCCTGAGTATTGCTGTTAATTTTGGTAGGCAAATTTTTGATGTTCCTGTTAAAAACTTAATTGACTATAATTTAAAAACAGAGAGTTATGACGAAAAGGCTATTCGTGAAGTCTTGTCTCAACTAACGCCTGCTAATGTTCGTATATATCACTTAAGTCCAGATGAAAGCACTTCAATAGATTTAAAATATGCCGATGGGTCATACAGAATTGAATCTATCCCAGATGAAGATTTAAATAATTGGGGGAGCACTGAAATAGCTGTCTACCTTCCAAAACCAGAAATAATCTCATTTGATGATGAAAGCGATATAACATTTGAATCGAAAGAATTCGAAACTCCTCAAATTGTCTATGCAAAAGAAGGAGTTCAAGCATTTTTATCACAAAGTAAAAAACATAAAAATAATAAAGGGATAATGCAGGTTAACTTTATGTCTCCTACAGGTGGTAAGAGTGCAAAAATAGAAGCTGAAATGAGCGTAATCTTATATCATTTCTTCAAAAAAAATAGAGGTAAGCTTGCAAAGGCATATCGTGGTGGAGGCATCTCCATTATCCCGTCACCAGATGAATATGGTAATTTAAGCTTAATTTTTATAGGAAGATCTCTCAGTCAAATAAAATATGCTAATGAAATAATGGAATCTTTTGCATCTTTTGATATCAAAGACTGGGAGGTAAAAAACTCTATAAAAGTCATATTAGATAGTTTAGAGAATAGTGAAGAAGAAGATATAAGTAATCAATTATTTACCTATAACTCCGAGTTAAATAAAACATCGCGCTGGAATAGAGATCAGGTAATTAAAGCGCTAGGAAGTGTTACTGTAGATAGTATCCTGCAAACTCATCAAGAATTTATAAGTACAACATTTCTTGATATTTATGCTTATGGTAATTATGCCCCTGAAAAAATACAGAATTTTGCTAAAAAAGCTAGAGAAACAATTGGCGCATCATCCCAGATAACTCATCATAGATATAAGCCTTCATTTAATGCAGCTCCAGGGACAGCAATGATGAAGAAGGTATCAATCTCTAAAGACGGGGTTGGGATCTTAGATAACTACGTATATCCTGAAAAATCTAAAAAAGTAATTGCTCAATTATCATTAATAAATAAACTTTACAGGCCTACATTCTTTAATGAATTGCGAACTAATCAGGAGGTAGGATATATTGCATCTAGCTTTACTACTGAAACTAATGAATATCCAACACTTTCTACAATAATTGTAAGCGACAGCAATAACCTTGCAGACTTAAAAGCAAAAGTTATGGGCTTTAACTATGGCTTTGCAGTAGCTTTTAAAAATCTAGATAATAAGACAATAGAAAATACAAAAAAAGCTATGATTGAGGAGCTAGAGAAAGACCCTGAAAATTTATTTGTTGAATCATCAGCATACTTAGATGACTGGAGTAAAGGCAACTATAAATTTGATAGCAACGAAATATTAATAAGTCATATTAAGAATACTACCAAAGATGATTTAGCGGTATTAATAAATCAAATGTTTGTTGAAGGACGTTATATGAATACCACCGTTCAAATTAGAGGCGAAGACTTTAAAGAAACTCCATTTTTTAACTGGTAGATAGTAAATTTATATAAAAAAAAGAGAGCTTATAGCTCTCTTTTTTTTCAAACCTTACAAATAATAAGGAAAAAATACATCCTTTTTAGTCTGCGACTTATTCTCAGTTTTATTTTGAGTGCGTAAGTTGTAGTTAAGCTTGTTAATTGCAATCTGCAACATAACAGGACTAACTATTTTAGGTATATTTATTTTTTTTTGAATATTTAAAACATTCATAACATCTCCTTTTAAAAAGATGCGTTCCTTCGGTATCATTACCTACTTCCGTCTCTTTCGAGATGAACGATGATAATGCGTTCCTTCATCTTGCGACTACTTCCGTCCCCTCGCGGGATGAACGATTAATTTAATACTAGCAAAAAAATATATTATATTCAATTTTTATATATAAATAATAGTTTAAAAAATTATGTTATAAATTTTTAATCGCAAAATTTTTTTAATCAGTAATATTTCTATTAGATGTATAGATCTCAATATTGGCTGAAACATCTGCTTTTAATGGATACATAATTAAATCTACTGTTCCACTTCTATTTATGTCAAATAAAAAACCTTGCGAATCAACATTAATACTAAAAGTCGGCCATTCTGAGGTATCTAAGTTAATATAATTAATACCTGAATTAATATATACCTTCGGAATGCCTTTATTATTAGGTGATTGTGTATTCCATGATTGGCTAAAGACCTGCGCAACAATATCTTTGTTGTTATCTTTATTTATATCAAGACAATCAAAAAAATTAAAATTATGATTTATCTCTTCTCCGTCAATGCTTATATCTTTTTCCTTCAATTGATTAGCGTCTATTTCATAAAAAGAAAAAAGTACAACTGGAGTTGACTCACTTTCAGAATAGTGTCCATTTTCAATTATTTCACCTTCTATTGGCTTGCTTGCATTTATTGTGGCAACTATTAAGTCATCTTTTCTGCACATCTCTGAAGTCATTCCATGAAAATAATATTTATTTCTATACTCATACACACCAATTTGCTCATAGTTTCCAGTTCCACTATTGTTCCAAGCCTCAAAATAAACTTTAAAAATTTCGTCTTTCATAACCGAAGAAATCACTTCATTATTCTTAACTAGCTCTAACCCCTGCTTCGAATCTTTTCTGCTGCTATTCACTATGTAATCATCAAATACCAAAAAACTAGCAAAACTTAGTTCTGTGTAATTGTTGGAAATATCAATCCATTCAGAATTTAAAAATTTATAAGCTTGAGAGGTGTGACCACCAAAAAGTACTTCGTTATTTTTAATTTGCACAGAATGACCCCAGTCTTTATTCCCAATATTAATAATCTCATAGCCAGAATTTGTGCTTAATAAAACTGCGGGATATGCATAATTTGTTTCATAGGTTTCCCAGTCATATGCTGCCCTTCCATCTTCTGCATTCATTGCAAAAGCAAAATCATCTTTTCCATCTTCATTTATATCACCTCTTGCATACTTTCTGCTTGCTCCCCCAAGCTTTGGATATAGTTCACCAAATACACTCACGTTATCAATATTATAGTTACCATAACCATCGCTCACATAAGCAATCAATGAATCCGGTACATCCTCTTTACTTATTTCTGTTGGGTTTTCTGAATCACACCAAAAATGCGCAATAAAATCAGTATATATATCATCATTAATATTCACGGGAATTAAAAATTGAAAAGATGGGTTGTTGCATGCATTTGAATAATAACTAACACCATCTTCTAAAATTATTGGCGTAACATTAAACATTGGAAGAATAGTATCGGGCACTTCAGGAAGTTGAGGCGGTTCTATTTGTGATGGAGAGGAGTTGCTACCACATCCAATAATAAGCAATAAAGAAACTATAGAAGTTATTTTTTTTATCAATTTAATGTTGCGGTAATCATATGTCAAAAAATATAACACATTTTTTATTAAGAAATAAAAAAGCCGGCTATCGTGGGCTTCTTAGTAAATTGGCATCTCTTGGGGTGTTCTGAAATGAGAATTTCTCTAGCTTATTCTAATCCTAATTTAAGATTTGCTGGAACTGCAACATCCATCATTTTTGGGTCTGATAACTTTAAATTATTCATATGATTTATGAAATCATCTTTTTTTATAAGTAATAATCTTGGATTATTATTTTTTTCTTCATCGATAGTTGATGAGGTCATGCCCTTATAATCATGTCCAGGATAAACAATTGTTTTTGGAGGTAAAGTTAGCAATTTTTGGTGCAAACTTTCGTAAAGATTGTCAGCAGACCCATTTTGAAAATCTGTTCTTCCTGTTCCTCTAATTAAGAGTGTATCACCGGTAAATATCCACCCAGGATTCTCAAAATAAAAACAATAAGAATCATCGGTATGACCTGGTGTAAATAAACACTTGAACTTGAGTACACCTAACTCCAATATAGCTCCATCTTTAAATGAAAAGCTTCCACAACAAGCAGCTGACTCTAAAGACGAGCCTACCTCACAACCTTTTTGTTTTTGTAATAAACCTGAGCCAGTAACATGGTCAGCATGGACATGAGTATCTAAAACCATTTTTAAAGATAAACCTAACTCATCTAAAAGATTAATATATTGAGAAATATTTTCCTTTACCGGGTCAATAATTAATGCATCATGATTTGAACCAATGATATATGTATAAGTTGATGAACTATGATCAAATAATTGTCTAAGCAGCAAATTCAATTTGACCCCTAGCTTTAACCCAATCCTTAAATCCGCCTAAGTTATATATATTTGTATATCCAGCTTCGATTAAACATTTACCAGCAAGAGCTGCTCTATTTCCACTTTCACAATAAACTACAATAGGTTGGTCAACTTTAACTTCTTTATCAAGCTTCATGGCGGTCTCTATAACTCCTTTTGGAATATTTAATGCGCCAACAACTTTACCAGATTTTGCCACCTCATCAGGTTCACGCACATCGATAATGTAGTAGTCTTCAATATTTTTTATGATTTCTATTGGCGAAATAGGTTCAATTAACTCACGTGCTTTTTCGATTAGTTTTTTAAGTTTATTGTCCATGTTTATATTATATTAGCTTGATATTTTAAATAATAATTAATAATTTTACTTGTTAAAATAAACTTTTTTAGGAAAAAATTATGAATATATCTCTTACGCCAATTTTTATAAGCACTCTTTCTCTCTTTTACATCTTTCTTGCTATGCGAGTGGGTTATATGAGAGGCAGTCCTGTAATGAAATTATTCTTTAAAATGGATGAGGAAATTACAGAAGAAAAGCTTAATAGAAATATTAGGGCTCATGGCAACTTTTCAGAATATGTTCCTTTATATTTGTTGTTGTTATTGGTCTCTGAGTTAGTTGGAGTTACTTCATACAACTATATGTTTATTGCATCTTTAATTTTTACCTATGGCAGAATCGCACACGCAATATGTTTTGCTTTTTTTGATTACAATCCTTTTCTAAGAATTTCAGGCATGTTAACAACTTATGTTGGAATAGTGATGCTCTGCGTAAAGCTAATAGCTTTTTATATTTAAAACTATTGTGAAAGCTTTAAAAGCCTCCGCTTAGATGAGATATTAGAATACTAAATCCTATGGACCAAAATAAAACACCTTCAAATAACTTTAAAAATTTTTCATTATGTCTTTTAATAAAGCTGTTTATATATCTACCCAAGAAAATAAAGAAAATACTAAATAGAATTATATTAAAAACTACAGCATAAGGATTACTAATTAGATTTGAGCTTGATGCTCCTATAATTGCAGCATCAACGGATAAAACTCCAACAATTAAAAATAATTTGATTATAGAATTTGTTTGTCTTGCTTGATGTTCATTTTCAAATTTTAGGAAAGCCTTTATATTTAAGATACCTAAAATACTGAAAATTATAAATGAAACCCAGTGGTCTATATGACCAATCAAACTAACTAATTTCTGACCAAGAAGAAAGCCTATGCTAAAAGAAATGATGTGAAAAGTTGAAGAAAAAAAGATTAAGCTAGTTGTAGAAAAAAATTTTTGTTTACCAAGAACGATACTATCGAATGTTAGGCTTGAGGCTAAAGCATAAGGATTAATCATATTAGGTATTATATAAAATAAAATCTAGCTAGTTAACGCTTTGAAACCTCTCAAAATATTCAACCACTAGATATATACCCGGGGTACCCGGCTGGTACTCCTGCCCCGTGGACACATTTTTATTAATCATGGAAACATTTGTGGAAACATGCATTTTTTAAGAATGTTGTATTTATAAGCAGCTATATGGAAACACTATGGAAACATAGACCATAAAAAAAGCCCACAATAGTGGGCTTCTTAGTAAATTGGCATCCCGTAGGGGAGCCGATTTCAAGTGATGTCTCCTTGGTATGAGATAGGCTCTGCTCTTTGAGTTTATAGATTCTCAGTTGCATATCTAGCCTATAAAATTCTGCAACCTCTTTAAGCTCAGATAACTGCACATTACTCATAAGCTTTATATCCCCAAGCTTTTGTTCCATGGTGAAGTCTTTCTGCCACTCTGGTATATCAGTATGCAGATATCTTGGATGCCTTGGTTCTTTATTTAGGAACTTCATGTATCTAGTTTATTTTGGGTTAATAAAATTAACCATACCTCCCAATTAAAAATGCAATAGCACAACCCATGAATAGCCAAAACCTCCAGTCAAACTCTCCTTGAGGGTCTTTGTGCTTGTATTCAGTTCCATCAGGATTATAGTGTGTGACCATTATCAAATAAATTCATAAACCAACCTATAGCAATAAGTGCTAACAATGGAAGAACTATAAATTCAAGCATTCCTCAATAATGCCATAACAATTTGTCAAAATAAAACACATTGTATAGGATGGGGTTATGAAAAAAATATTACTATTACTAGTGTCCTTACCATTAATAACTTTTGCAGAATCCACTTCAGATAATAGATTGGTATCTGAACTTTCTATAAATGAGTTAAAACAAATC
>Ga0102812_10002145_pt1 | contig 13383 bp, 10 predicted proteins | sample ColrivemetaGS713_FD_79334 | JGI IMG/M metagenome (GOLD analysis project Ga0102812, IMG submission 79334) | Estuarine microbial communities from the Columbia River estuary - Flood tide ETM metaG S.713 | ecosystem: Environmental > Aquatic > Marine > Intertidal zone > Estuary | place: USA... | reverse complement strand
CGCAATTTTGGTGATGGAAATAGAGGAAGTATTCGTCGCCAGGACAGCAGCGGCCGGAGCGGCAGCATCCAATTGTTGGAAAATCTTGAGCTTAAGATCGACATTTTCGGTGGCGGCTTCTACCACCAGGTCGGCGTTGCTTACACCTTGACTCATATCAGTGGCGGTGGTCATACGCCCCAAGGTGGCGGCTTTGTCTGCTTCACTGATCTTTTCTTTGGCCACAAGGCGATCCAGGTTGCGGTTGATGGTTTCCATTGCCTTTTCCAGGGCGGCAGCAGAGATATCAATCAGGGTAACGGTGAAACCACTTTGAGCAAAAACGTGGGCAATTCCATTTCCCATGGTACCGGCACCGATGACAGCAATATTTTTCATTTCGTTTCTTATTTGGTTAGTTTACTTGGTCAGAATTTTCGCGAAAATAGTAAATAAAGCAAGCCTTTCCTACCTTTGCCATGACTAGTTTCCGTGTGAGGAACAAGGTTTTCATTGTTTTTAAATATCCGCCTGTTGCAAACAAATTACAACTTAAAGTCTTTCAACACCTTTGGAATCGCCTCGATTGCAGCGCATTATGCCGCCATTCATCATCCCGATGAGCTTCCCCTATTACTTTCACAGGTGGATCGCAGCACCCCACGGCTAATCCTTGGTGGAGGGAGTAATCTTTTACTGCCCGATAACTTTCCCGGATTGGTGATCCACAACTGTATCCAATTCATCGAAAGCACAGCCGTAGCGAGCAACGAAGTCATCATCCGTGCGGGCGGAGGCGTCAATTGGCACGCACTCGTCTTGTGGAGCTTACGACAAGGATATGGTGGCCTGGAAAACATGGCGCTCATCCCCGGAACCGTAGGTGCCGCTCCCATTCAAAACATCGGTGCTTACGGCCGCGAAATCAAAGATGTCTTCGTCAAACTGGAAGCGCAGGAGCTGGAGACCGGAACAACCCACACCTTCTCCCTGGAAGATTGCCAATTCGGTTACCGCGACAGCATTTTTAAGCAGCCAGAAAACCGCCACCGCTACCTCATCACCAGCGTCAGCTTTCGCCTGACCAAGCAAGTACATGAGCTGCACACCCATTACGGCGCTATTCAGGAGCAACTGGAGAAGCAAGGCGTTCATCAACCTACTCCTCAGGATGTAGCTGCCGCAGTCATCGAAATTCGCCGTTCCAAATTACCAGACTGGCGCATCTACGGCAACGCCGGGAGCTTCTTCAAAAACCCGGTCATCTCTCAGGACCATTTTCAGCAACTACAAAGTCAATTCCCCGGCATCCCCTCCTACCCTGCCGAAGACCACCAGGTCAAAGTTCCCGCTGGCTGGCTGATCGACCAGTGCGGCTGGAAAGGCCAACGCCACGGTGCGGTAGGTTGCTACGAGCGGCAGGCACTCGTCATTGTGAATCACGGCGGCGCTACGGCCAAGGAAATAATCGCCTTTAGCGCGCTGATCATGAAGGATGTACAAGAAAAATATAGTATTGAATTAGAGCGGGAGGTCAACGCTATTCTGTAACCGACATTAGCTAAGCTTAACTTTCGGCATTCGCCGAAGGTCTAACTAAGAGCCAGATTGAAATAGTTCAACAAGCAAAATAATGGCTCCAATGATCCCGGCGGTCAGCAATAAAATTTTCCAAATGCTATAGAGATAATCAGGCTTAATGGTAAAGAATTTACCGCTTGCCAGGTATATCTCCCGTTTACCTTTATAGGAAAAAGCTATGCGAACGGCCCGGTAACATTCTATTTCATAATGCGTTCCAACTTCCATTTGGGCGGGCCGGATAGCTATTGCTGGATCATTCATTTCTACATGCGTAAAGACTTTTTCAGGAACCATCTCCTTCAACCATTCCGACTTAAATGAGGCGTAACCCGAAATCAATTTATTCATTTCCTCAAAAAAGCTCTTGGCATTGATTTCTTCGTAAACAAGAATCTTCTTTCTCCCTTCACACTTTGGGCATTTTATCTCGCCTTTACCATTACAACTGCTGCACCGTTCATCAATTCTTCCTCTACCATTACATTTAATACAATGTTGCCTGTTAGCGATGCTATGATTTGATCCTCCTGACGCCCTATGATCAATAGTACTGGTGTATCCATCTCCCCCACAACCAGAGCATCTGCTGCTTTTTTCGCCCGTCCCTTGGCAACTATTACAGCTTACCCTGCCAAAAATATTGCAAGTCCCACACGCCACAATGGTACTACTTCCCTTTCTAATCCATTTGGCATCACCTGACTGAAATTCTTTCGAAATCAAAGCTGCTTCCCAAAGTGGCTCAAGCTCCACCGCCGTGTCGACCTCCTGATTTAAGAAAGGGGTATCCTTTCTTACAGATTCTCTTTCCTCATAGAGCTTTCTGACCACAATTTTTATAACAATAAAAGGAGTTTGCTGAATAGCAAGTTGGGAAAACTGGAGTTGATTATTTCGAAAAGTTCGCTGCTGGTACCAGTCTGTCAACTGCGATCTGACTTCACTGTCTTGCTGTTCCGAACGACCTTGTTGTTCTAAAATTTCGGTCAGCGCAGTTAAATGATCTTCTGTGATAAAAAATCCAAATTCTCTTTGAGAAATTTCAATCAGTTCTTCAGATGTAATGAGAGAGCTGGGCATAGCGACAAGAGTATTTTGTTAAAGCCTACTGCTATTTAGCTGGTCACGAAGACAAGAGATCGAATACTTCGACCAAGATCACTACTTTTTGGATGAAACTATACCTATAACCACAGACAAAAAATCTACCTGATCACCACCTCTTTTAGATATTCTTCCCCCAACTCTTCGTTGAGCAGACGGCAGATTTTCTCCGTCCCCATACTCAATTCTTGCTTGAGGGCAGCAGAACGGATCGTTACGAAAAGGATGTTGTGGCTGATCCGCAAATCGGTGGTGTACTGCGTAATAGAAGGGCCCATCAAAGCAGGCCAAAGTTGCTTGATGCGGGTTTGCTGGTAGCGGCCTTTGAGTTTGTAATAATCCAGCATGGCTTTAATGGCCGCCTTCAGATCCGTTTGGTTGTGGTCACTCATGTTACTCAAGATAAGCTATTTCGCTGGCCTCACCATCCTTTATCTCAAAGAGTTTTGGTGTGATGATTTGGTGTTGCCTCAATACCGCACGGATACGCTGCTCATCGGTATCGGAGAGGAAAATTTGTCCAAAATCTTCGGCGAGTATATAGGCTAAAAGCTGCTCTACCCGTTGTGGGTCGAGCTTATCAAAAATATCGTCGAGGAGCAAAATTGGCGATAATTGCCGTTCGGCCTGCAAGAAGCGGTACTGTGCCAGTTTGAGCGCCAGCACAAAAGACTTGAGCTGTCCCTGGCTTCCCAGTCGCTTTAGGGGGTGACCGCCCAACTTGAAGACCAACTCATCGCGATGAACTCCCTGGGTGGTGCGCTCTAGCACGCGGTCTTTTTCCCGGCAATCAGCCAAAATTTCGGGGAGGGATTTTTCTTCCAAATGGGAACGGTACCGTAAACTTACTTCTTCCTGGCCTCCACAAATTGCCCCGTGAGCGTGCTGGAAAGGAGGAATAAAAGCTTCCACAAAAGTTGCTCTCCTTTCGTAAATGTATTGTGCCGGTGCAGCCAATTGCTGATCGTAAACACTGAGCAAATCTTCGGGCAAGGAGCGGCCAGCACGTTGCTTCAGCAGCGCATTTCTTTGCTTAAGCACCTTGTTGTACTGCAGTAAATGTCCTAAATAGACGGCATCTAACTGCGAGAGGGTATTGTCCAGAAATCGCCGTCGCTCTTCGCTCCCTTCGTGGATGAGTTGGGTATCATCGGGCACGACGATCACCACCGGAAAACGCCCCACGTGGTCTACCAGGCGATCATAACGCTTACCGTTAAGCTCCAGATCTTTGCTTTTCCGGGGCTTAACCTTCGCAACGATCTGGTCTTTTTTTTCTTCGTGCTCAAACACGCCGACTAGGCGAAAGAAATCCTGGTCATGCTGAACGATGTATTGATCCGTCGTCGCAAAGTAACTTTTACCCATGCAGAGGTAATAAATAGCATCCAACAGGTTGGTTTTACCCATCCCATTCTGCCCCACAAACCCGTTCAGTCGAGGACTGAAGGCCAGCAATTGGTCAGCATAATTTTTGAACTGTACCAGATGGATGCGACTCAGCTGCAAGGGCTATTGATTACGTGAGCGCCAAAGATAAGGAATGGATTTAGATTAACTTAATTCCTCGCTACCACCCCGTAATCAGCAGCCGAACCACCATCAGGAACTGCCAGCGGATGCTCTTGCCGCAAATGCTGGTAAACATTATGATAGCCATTGGCCTTGATCATTTCCATCTGCTCATAGTACGTCAGCAAGTACTCTTTGAGTTCATAGCGCTTGGCGGACGAAAGCGGACGAAAATCCTGGATAATTTTCAGCAACTGCTCTTTTTTACTGAGGAATATTTCTATGATTTCCTGCATTTCCTGATCACTGGCCAAAGTACCCAGGTAGATACGCTGACGAATGGTGATCTGGCCTAAGTGATTTGCGGGAATAGCGTAGGGGGCATCCACAAACCCCGCAAAGTCAAAGTCATAGCCTACGGGTACTAATTTACCATCAATAGCACGACGGATCAGCTTGACATTACGCAATACCGGTACACTGTAATCCGAATTCCCGATCAGGTACTGAAACATAGCATGCATGCCTGTAGCCTTCGTATCAAACGCCGCGACGGGCTGGTAGGTACATTCCTCACACTCTTCAGCATTCATGCGTTGCTCCAATTCGCTGGTGTCCTCAATAATGAACCCAAGCCGACGGAAACCATTCAAGCGACCGGAGGCATCAAGGTATTGGATGTTCACCAACTGAACCCGGAAGCTATAGGGATTCAATTCCTGGTATAGTTTATAAGCCAGGTACTCCTGCATCACCTTTTCATTGCCAAGGTTCTTGTCCTCGGTACAATGCGTCACCAGTTTGAGTTTGTCGTGTTCAGCAAGGCCACGATTGAAAAGGGCCGTTTTCGAAAAGTTGAGCTTCAAGGGAGGAAACTCACAAACCTGACGGCGGAATTTACCGCGGGGTTTGACTTTCACATCCCAAGTCTGATTGCCACCTTGTTGAGCAGAAAAAGAAAAAGTAGCAGGCTGGTAAGCTGCACTCTGCTCGGTGCTATTGAGTAAATTTACCAGATCAGTACGAAGGGTAACCTCCTTGATTTCCTCTCCGGTGAGCAGGTCAAACAAAGAGGTATTGAGCGCGTACTGCGCGTTGACAGTCTGAACTGCCAGTATTAAGAAAACAATGATTAGCTTTTTCAAATGTAGTGATTTACTGAAAAAATCATGCATTGCCGTACATGTTTGCGTTTTCATCTTAGTAGGGATTATTGTAAAAAAAAGGAAGCCCCCGAAAGAGCTTGCCTACATATAAACACAAAGCTAGGCATTAAGTGCCTAGCTTTGTGTTAAATTTACACTAACTTTTAAAATCAAAGGAATTCGCGGTTCAAGGTGGTCTACCTTGGATGAAAATTTGCTCCTTTAGGAGGAGAAAGAAAAAATAATTTGGTTTTTAAAAAAGAGGATTAGCGTCCTACGCCGTAATTCTCAGGTTTTGCGCCCGCTGGAACTACTTCAGGAGCCGTTTGTCGCATTTGAGAATAGGTTCTAATGCTCCCAATCTCCCGCAAATCCGTAAGATGGTCATAAAACTCCTTAAGATAACTTCTCATCTCCTGACGGGCCGTTGTGGATAACAAGCGCTGGTTTTTTATGATCAACTCCAGCGTTGCTCTCTTTTGCTCAAAGTAAGCGAGGGTCTCTTCCATCTGTTCATCCGTGACCTGAAACCCAAGAAAGACCCGATCCTTAATGGTTGTTTGGCCCAACTCACGGGCAGGTATCGCATAAGGAGCGCCTACCATGCCGGAGAAATCAAAATCGTAAGCAACTGGCAAAACCTTGCCACTATCCGTATTGAATAGCTTCAGATTACGGGACATCGAGAGGTTGAAATCAGTGTTACCTATCATGTACTGAAATACGGCCATCAGGTTCTCGGTGGGCAGCTCAACTTTGTCAGGCGTATAGCCTAAGCAATTCTCGCATTCTTTAGCGGCCAGTCTGGCTTCCAGCTCCTCTGTACTTTCCAGTAAAAAAGCGTAGCGACGTTCGCTACCTACCTTACCTTCACTGTCCACATAGTCGATGCTCAATAAGAACGTTTCGTAGCTGGCAGGCGTAAGGGCATTGTACATTTGATAAGTCGTATACTCACGCAAAACAGCTTCTTTGGCCTCCTGGCGGTTCTCCTGACAGTGGGTAACTAATTTATACTTATCAAAATCCGCAAAACCTCGGTTACTCAGGTCGTCCTTCGAAAAATTCAGCTTAAGCGGTGGAAATTCACAAATCCGGAGACGAAACTTACCACGGGCACTTAACTTAATGTCCCACGCTTCTAATTCATCGGCAGCATTGATAAAACTAAGTACTGCTTTTTGGTCTTCTTTCCCTTCAAGCTCAAGCAAATGAGTAAGGTCAGTAGTGATGGTTACTTCCGAAATTTCCTGTGTAGCCAAATAGTCAAAAACCGACATAGACTGCGCTGTAATCAACACAGGAGTCAAAAATATCGTTAGAGAAACAATGATGGACCTGACCAAACAGGAATATTTTTTCATAACTCGTATTTTAAGGCTAGCTTAATTTTTGTTAATTTTACCAGCTTTTGGTATTTAAACCATCAACGCCTTTGATAAGTTGCGACAAAGGTAGGGTTTTTAAAAAATTTAATTCTGAATTAACTTACATTTTTTATCAATTCAAAATTTAATTCTTTTTTAATCAAAGCATCCTTCTTTACTTTGGCAACTTCCTTTTTTACACCGCCTGGATTTGGCTAAGTCCTCGTACTGGAAAATCCTGTATGGCAGCGTAAATTTGGCGGTTAGGAAAGCAGCGTTAACTTAATAGTTCAAACATTGATCAGCAGGAACGAACGGAGCAATTACAGGGTAGGAAAGGAATATTTTGCAGGTTTCCTACTCTTGCTATTTGGTGGTATTTACCTCAGTAATTGCCAAACCCCAACCCCGGTATCCATACCATGGGAGGAGACTTCCTCACAACTCACCGGAGAACAGCCTCCTCCGGCGATTATCCTAATGATCGGCGACGGTATGGGCCTCAGTCAAATGTCGGCGGCGCTGTATACGAGCACAAATCCCTTGGCTATAGAACAGTTTCCGGTTATCGGTTTCCACAAATCCTATTCCAGTTCAGATCTCATTACTGATTCTGCAGCTGGTGCTACTGCTTTTGCCTGTGGCGTCAAGACCTACAACGGAGCCATTGGCCTCGATAGCGATACCATTCCCTGTATCAGTATCATGGAAGAAGCGATGGCCCGTGGATTAGCCACCGGGGTTGTGGCAACCTCAACGATTGTTCACGCAACGCCCGCTTCGTTTTTAGCACATCAAAGAATGCGTATCTTCTATGAGCAAATTGCCGAAGACATGGCCCGATCAGGGGTCGACATTATGATTGGAGGAGGAAAAAGATATTTTGACCGCCGCAAGATGGATGATCGGGATCTACTAGCGGAACTACAAACCCGAGGCTACATCGTAGCAGACTATTTCAATGGTAAGCTAAACGAGGTTCGCCCCGACCCTAAGTTAAAATTTGCGTTTCTAACCGCTGATAACCAGCCACTTCCCGTCAACCAAGGCCGCTCCTATCTCACTTATGCTAGTAGGCTGAGTGCCGACTTCCTCAACATCAGAGGTGCAGAGAAAGGCTTTGTCCTGATGATTGAAGGCAGCCAGATCGACTGGGCCAACCACGCGAACGAAGGAAAACTGGCGATACAAGAAACGCTTGACTTCGACCGTGCCATCGGAGAAATCCTTAAATTTGCCCGGCAACGGGGAAACACCCTCGTCGTTGTCACTGCTGATCATGAATCCGGTGGCATGGCGCTCCAGAATGGATCCAAGCGCGGAAAGATCGAAACCGCATTTACCACTAACGGCCACACGGGGTCTCTGGTTCCTGTTTATGCTTACGGCCCCGGAGCAGAAGTTTTTTCCGGCATCTACGAAAATACGGCGATCTACCAAAAAATGCGGGACTTCCTACGCTGGAGTCCGGAAAAAATAGGGAGCAAGGCCCAAAACACTCTGGACAATGAATTGTTACCAGAGAAGTAATTTGATACTCAAATCGTTAATAAATATAAATGTCCGTCCTAACCAACCCCACCATTTCTCCTGAAAATCTGCTATTGATTGAGGAGAGCGCCCGCGATTTTGCGGAGACCCACATTCGTCCCCACGTTATGGAATGGGACGAAGCACAGCACTTTCCCATTGACCTTTTTCATAATATGGGAGAATATGGCTTCCTGGGAGTCCTGGTGCCCGAAGCCTATGGCGGTGCTGGCCTCAACTACGAGGCATACATCAGCATCATTGTAGAGATCGCTAAAGTCTGTGGCTCTATCGGCCTGTCAGTAGCTGCTCACAACTCTTTGTGCACCAATCATATTCTTATGTTCGGGGATGAAGAACAGAAGCAAAAATACCTGCCAAAACTTGCCACCGGAGAATGGATTGGCGCCTGGGGCCTCACCGAACCCAACACCGGAAGCGACGCTGGCCGGATGCGTTGTGTAGCCGAACAAGATGGCGACTACTACATCCTGAATGGTAGCAAAAACTTCATCACCCACGGTAAATCTGGCCACGTAGCGGTAGTCATTGCCCGCACGGGAGAATTGCTCGACAGCCACGGAATGACGGCCTTCGTCGTGGAACGTGGTACACCAGGATTTAGTGCAGGAAAGAAAGAGAATAAGCTGGGCATGAGAGCCAGCGAGACGGCAGAATTGATTTTCGATAACTGCCGTATTCACAAAAGCCAAATCCTTGGCGAAGTTGGTGATGGTTTCATCCAATCCATGAAGATTTTAGATGGCGGCCGCATCTCCATTGCCGCCCTGTCTTTAGGAATTGCAAAGGGAGCCTACCTCGCCTCCGTTCAATACGCCAAGGAACGCGAGCAGTTCGGCAAAGCCATTGCCAAGTTCCAAGCCATCAGCTTTAAGCTGGCGGATATGGCCACAGAAATCGAAGCCTCCGAATTACTGACCCGTAAGGCAGGCGCGCTTAAGGATGCCAACCAGCCGGTAACCAAAGTGTCCGCAATGGCCAAATACTACGCCTCAGAAGCCGCCGTCAGAGTGGCCACAGAAGCGGTACAAATTTTCGGCGGATACGGGTTCACCAAAGACTTCCCCGTAGAAAAATACTACCGCGATGTCAAACTGTGCACCATAGGAGAAGGTACCTCCGAGATTCAGAAACTGGTGATCAGCAGGCATATTCTCAAGGATTAATCTCCTGCCATCCAGGCTTTGAAAAGCTGTACTTTCTCGCGGCTAACCACTACGTCCTCTCCTGCTTCCAGGTGAGGAAGATGTAATTTAAGGCGACTGTTACTGTAAACAGTCGCCTTATTTATTGCGGGCAAGCCCACGTAATATTTCCGGTTAACCCGGAAATAATCCTGAGGATTCAACAAGGATTCCAATTGCTCCAAATTGTAGTCTACGGTATGCTTACGACCATCCTTTAAGCGAATCCAGGTGAGCTTATTTTCCGACCAAAAATAGTCAATCTCCTTTACCGGTATTGCCTGTAGGGTGGCGCCGGACTTAACTACAAAACGATCCTTGTACTGCTTTCCCTGGATCATCGCCATGGCTTGTTGCAGAATAGCTAAGCTGGGCACTGGGGTATTCTTTTCAGGAAGTCGTTGGTGAAATTTCTGTAAGGCACGATCAAGCTTCTCTCCGGCAATAGGCTTTAACAGATAATCAATACTGTTGACCTCAAAGGCCTGTAATGCGTACTGATCGAAGGCAGTGGTAAAGATGACTGGACACGGCAGTTGCGCCTGCTCAAAGATGGAAAAACTCAGACCATCCGCCAGTTGGATATCAAAGAAGGCCAAATCAGGCACCAGGCCTATTTGGAGCGCTTCCACCGTTTCTTCCACACTATCAAACAATCCTACCAGGGTAAAATCCGGCAGCCGCTGACGAAGCATACTTTCCAGTCGATCAGCTGCAAGAGGTTCGTCTTCAACGATTAACACGCGCATATTCCTTAACTTTTAGCAGGGGTAAACTAACTTGATAATAATCTGGGCCTTCAACGATTTCAACAGCTTTATCGCTTAGCAAACCATAACGTGCTCGGATATTATCCAAACCCACTCCCAAAGATGTTTGTACTTGCTGTTTGGCTTGTAAATTATTACGAACCAGGATACGATCTCCTTCTTTCCTGATCTCCAACGTCAAGGGGTGACGACGGGAGACTATATTGTGTTTGACCGCATTCTCCGCCAGCAATTGCAACGTCAAGGGAGGCAACGCGTCGTTTGCTGCTGCCTTTATATCAAGTACGATCTCCAATTGTTCTCCAAAACGAATTTTCAGTAAAAAAAGGTAAGCTTCCAGCATTTCCTTTTCATTGGCAAGGGGAACAACCTCTTTGTCCTGAACTTCCAGAACATAGCGGTAAACATGGGCCAATTGCTCAATAAACTTGGCGGATAGATCAGCGTCTTTGTACACCAGATTGCTCAATACATTGAGACTATTGAACAAAAAATGAGGATTGACCTGATTCTGCAAAGATTCGTACTTACTGGCCAAACTAGCCCGTTTCAACTCCTCCTGTTCAACGATAGCCTGCCGGTAAGACAATAAAAAACCACGACCATGCAGGAACAAGCTGATAAAGAAGGTAATCAGTAAAATACTCCAATAAAATCCCGCATCGAGGGCAAATACGCGATTGGGCAGCTTGCCATACCTCAATAAAGTAAAAATCACATCTACAAAAACGGCGATAAACAAAGTGGTTACGATCGTCAGCACCAAAGAAACCAGCAGTCGTTTTACGGGATAATCCGTCCAGGAAATGTTTACCTCGTTAGAGAGGGCACCATTGCCCACCCAAATTAGGGCGGTCAAAAAACCAGATCGTACTGTTTCCCAGAGGAACCCAGCATCTACCGTCCACCCATTGAGCAATCCGATGATACCGAATATCACACAGCCACCAATAAAGGGCATGAGGGTAGCTTTTAAATAGCCGAGAACCTTCTCCATATTCCTTGAATAATCTGCTTTAGGGGCGTGCGATCTATAAGGTTATGGTAGTAATCGCACGCCGCTAAAGTTAATAATAATTGACTTCTTTTGGAGCAATTACTCTCTTACAGTCAAATCGCTTGTCGCTTACCTGTTCTTGATTTGATACTTCAAAGATGAGAGTAAGCAAGCGCCTTCTAAACTATAGCTTACCGAACTGTAGAAAGTAGCGACTGAATTGTAGCTAAAACAGCAATCCCGAGCCCGGCATAAAGCCAGACCCGGGATTACTCTTCTTATATAACAGCAGAGAAAATTACTTGTCCTCTACTTCTTCGTATTCTACGTCGGTTACATCTTCCGCTTTAGCACCTGCACCAGCTCCGTTGCTTGAGCCGCCTGCATTAGCAGTAGGTTCGCCGTCAGCACCGGCTTCCTGGGTTGCCTGGTACATTTCCTGGCTGGCAGCTTGCCAAGCAGCATTCAATGTTTCCATGTGCTTTTCGATACCGTCCATATCTTCGGCATCTTTGGCAGCCTTCAAGTCAGCAGCAGCTTTCTCAATGACTTCTTTCTTCTCAGCAGGCAGTTTGTCGCCGTATTCTTTGAGTTGCTTCTCCGTTTGGAAAACCAGGTTCTCCGCACCATTCAGCTTCTCAATACGCTCTTTTGCCTCGCGGTCTGAGTCAGAATTGGCTTCCGCTTCTGCTTTCATCCGGGCAATTTCTTCTTTGCTCAATCCGGTAGAAGCTTCAATTCTGATACTCTGCTCTTTACCCGTGCCTTTGTCCTTAGCGGAAACGCTCAGGATACCGTTGGCGTCCATATCGAAGGATACTTCAATTTGAGGTACACCACGAGGTGCTGGTGGAAGATCATTCAGGATAAAGCGACCAACGGTGCGGTTATCTTTCGCCATTGAACGTTCTCCCTGCAGGATGTGAATCTCTACCGAAGGCTGGTTGTCAGAAGCGGTAGAATATACCTTAGACTTCTTGGTAGGAATCGTGCTGTTGGCTTCGATCACTACATCGTAAACACCACCCATCGTTTCAATACCCATAGAAAGCGGGGTAACGTCGAGTAGCAGTACATCCTGTACATCACCACTGAGTACACCACCTTGAATAGCAGCACCTACGGATACCACTTCGTCAGGGTTTACACCTTTATTAGGCTTCTTGCCGAAGAATTTCTCTACAGCTTCCTGGATCCGAGGGATACGGGTAGAACCACCCACCAGGATGATTTCGTCGATATCACTGTTCGAAAGACCTGCGTCTTTCATGGCATCCTGACAAGGCTTAAGCGTACGCTCTACCAGACTGTCCGCCAGTTGCTCGAATTTAGCACGAGACAATTTCACTACCAAGTGCTTAGGCACACCATCAACAGCTGTGATGTAAGGCAAGTTGATTTCTGTTTCAGAACCACTGGAAAGCTCAATTTTAGCTTTCTCGGCAGCATCCTTCAAGCGCTGGAGGGCCATAGGATCCTTACGCAAATCTATGTTTTCCTGCTTCTGGAATTCTTCCGCAAGGAAATCAATGATTACACGGTCAAAATCGTCTCCACCAAGGTGCGTATCACCATTGGTAGATTTTACTTCGAAAACACCGTCACCCAGTTCCAGAATAGAAATATCAAACGTACCACCACCAAGGTCATACACCGCGATGGTCATATCCTGTGAGCGCTTGTCCAGACCGTAAGAAAGGGCAGCCGCGGTAGGCTCGTTGATGATACGGCTGATCTTCAGACCAGCGATCTCACCAGCTTCCTTCGTAGCTTGGCGCTGAGAATCGTTAAAATAGGCAGGTACCGTTACCACTGCTTCGGTAACCTCATGACCCAAAAAGTCTTCGGCTACTTTCTTCATCTTCTGCAATACCATCGCAGAAATTTCCTGTGGAGTGTACATCCGGCCATCAATGTCTACCCGAATGGTATCATTGTCGCCCTTTACTACTTTATAAGGAACGCGCTCTACTTCATTTTTCAATTCAGAGAAACGTGACCCCATGAAACGCTTGATCGAAGAAACCGTACGCGTTGGGTTGGTAATCGCTTGACGTTTGGCAGGATCACCAATTTTGCGCTCACCATTATCCATGAAAGCGACAACCGAAGGTGTCGTGCGGCGGCCTTCGTCATTGGGGATAACTACCGGCTCGTTGCCCTCCATTACTGCGACGCAGGAGTTGGTGG